>JGI24708J26588_10002289_pt1 | contig 14563 bp, 9 predicted proteins | sample BioPla1DNA2_FD_26588 | JGI IMG/M metagenome (IMG submission 26588) | reverse complement strand
AAGATAGAATGCCATCGTCAGCCATACTGCGGCATGCGTATATTGCCCGCCGTTTTCACGAGTACCGGGCGGATAAGAAGTCACATATCCTGTATCCATATTAGGCGTGTCAAATGCTGGGTAGAACACTCTTATAATGCCCTTTTGGGGATCGACTAGACTTTCCATAGCAGAATTTAAAGCGAGCATATTCCTATTCTTATCGTCGATGCCGGCAATAATGGGGAATGACTGCGCTAGCGAATCGATTCTACACCTTTTGCTACTTGCGGAGCCCATCTTATCGCCACTATCGTAGAATGCTCTAAGATACCAATTGCCGTCCCAGCAATGCATGGATACATTTTCACGGAGCGTATTTGCTAGTTCGGAATATCGCTGCGATTCCTCACTTTCGCCACGATGTTCACACAATGCGGAGAATCTATCGAGCACGATTGAAAGGAACAATGCTAGCCACACACTTTCGCCGTCGCCGTTCAATCCAACACCGTTGAATCCATCATTCCAATCGCCGCTACCCATTAGAGGAAGTCCGTGCATGCCGAACACAGATGCCTTTTCAATTGCACGTTTACAATGGGAGTAGACATCTTCTCTAATTGGGCTGCGTGTCACCTCAAAATATTTTTCATGCTCATCTTCTTCTAGTAATGGTGATTCGATATAATAGACTTCTGTATCAAGAATGGAATAGTCATTAGTTTTATCAATATATTCGCACACTGTATATGGGAGCCATAGCAAATCGTCAGAACATTTAGTGCGAACGCCTTTCTTGATACCACGGGGGAGCATATGCCACCAATGCAGAACATCTCCCTCCACGAATTGTGCATTACAAGCACGGGCAATTTGCCTTTTCGCTATACTTGGATTTGTCAGCAATGCAGCACACGCATCTTGCAATTGGTCACGATAGCCATAGGCACCGCCATTTTGGAAAAAGCCAGTACGTGCATAAATCCTAGCACCGATATTTTGCCACCCTAGCCATGTGTTAAACATCGAGTCAAGAAGTTTATCGGGGGTATCAATTGTTATCGTATTCTGCTCTTTATTTTTACTTGCCTTTTCCGGCAGCAGCATCGGCGATAAGGGCATTTTAGCGATTTTCACTGCGGCTTCCGCCGTTTTAGCGAATGTCATCATGAAATTTATGGTGATTTCGCCCCCGGCGGCTATCGTCTTTTTAATGACAATAGCGCCGCAAGGCTCATTCGATGGGGATAGAATGCATTCTTCCCATTTTCCACTCCAGAATGCTGTCCTATCAAGTGTATAACTTGCGAGCGGCTCACTTGAGCCAATAGCCATATAACCCTCGATAACGGAGTTGAACGGATTGCGCAACAGAAGCATATCACTTTCTATAAAGGCGCTAATCTGCCTAGAATGCTCCCTAGAAGAATTGAGAGTTGGTTCTGTATAGAAAACTAGCTCAATTTCTACTTCCTTATTGGACTCATTGCGCATTTCTAGCTGAATGTTCTTCTTGCAGCCCACCTGAACAACATTGACGGTAGTTCTAGCATAAATATTGTCGGCATAACCCTCATATATTGCTTGTGTCGGCGAGAAAAACGGAAGGGAACCAGCGACTAAATCATAGTATTTATCACCTAATTTAGCTATGAGCATTTCGCCACGGTTGTCGGTCATTAAGTCGTTGAACCACGGTGTTAATTTATTTTCACGAGAATTGAATGCCCACGTGAACCCAAGTGCAGAATCAGACAATAGCGTGCCGAATGCTGGATTAGCAAGGACATGGCACCATGGATGCGGCGGTGGTGAAGTAATGGCGAATCCGTTATCTGTGAAGTGCCCGCCTGTAACACGTTTATCGCCATCTTTGCCAGCATCAATTTCGGGGCGGCGCATTTCACTTAATTCAATCGGCGTGTATTCTATTGATGGTAGATTAATTCGCATCATAGACTTCGGAGCGATATGCACCGCAGCCGCTTGTAATAAAATTTTGATTTTTTCATCATATGCCGTAAAGTCGATAAGATGAATACCGCCATTAATTCCAACCAATGCCTCACTGTGCTGCTCTTTTATATGATTCATAATAAAAGAGTGAATCGGTCTTTCATATTCGCCTCTATCGTTGTAGGAAAAAACTAAATCAAAAATAATACCGCAAAGTTTGAGAGAAGAATGGCATTTAAGATAGCTTGTTATCTTTTCCTCCTCAACTGTGCTATCAATTTCAACCAACACAATTGGTAAATCGCCTGAAATGCCAAGCACCCACAATTCTCTAGGTGATAGAGTGTTCTCCTCAATTGCCTTTAGGTTTAACGAACAATCACGCTTTTTATAAATTAATTGCGGTAGAATTGTTGTAGCAAGCCTGCCTTCAATTGTATCAGCGACTAAAGGCGGCTTCGTTGTAATGTTGTGACAAGCGTTATCCGATCTCAATTCAGCGACACGTGATAGCAGTTCTTCTTTTGTCATTGCCATGCACATGAATAGGGTATGCTCACATTGCTCATGCGCATCTAAAGGAATTGGAGCCTTTATAAATACGCATGGATCGGGGACTTGCTCATTAGATGTTGTTAGATTCTCCGCCTTATCGAATGCGGAGAAAACCCCGTACGGACGAGTTAGCACATCTTCCCTGCGCATTGAATAGGAAAAATGCAAATCATCCATAAAGCCAATTGCCATATAGGTGGTGTCGTCGCTATGCCTTTCCTTTCTAGATATAATAAATATTTTATGCTTGTTATCATATTCTTGTTTTAAGAACAATCTCATAAATGCTGGGTGCGCAAAATGATCGGTAAATCGAGCAAGTACCGGTTCAATATAGGCGGATAGAATGATGTTCTTCCTCCTGTTGCTAGTATTTTTTATAGCTAACTTCCTAAATTCGCATGGTAAACTTGGATGAAGATATGCTTTCATACCCATCCTTAGTGTCTTTGTATTACAATAATAATCGGTAAAGCTGCTTGTGAATTCGGTTGTTCGTTCGGCAGATTTCCTACTTTCTCTATCATTGTAAGGCATATAGGTGAAGCTGAAACTTTCACCACCGTCGACAACGGCAAAGAATGCCCCCTGAGGACGGCGAAGAATGTCAGTAGTACGCAGAATTGTATCCTTACCTTGATAGATACCGTGGCATATGCCGAGATCGGTTGTAATGCTTGTATATTCGCCATTACAAAGTAAATTTACACGTGGTTGTTGCGGGAAGAAAGAACCAATTACTTCAACGGACGGTGTTCCTCTTGAATTCTTTTTAGGCGGTTCTTTTTTATTAATATCTTCAAATAGAACTGAACCTACCATAACTCTTTCATCGAGCAGCTCAGCGGCGCTCTCCATACTTTTATCAGACATAAATCTCCTTTGCATAATATTATCGTGAAGTGCATTCGAAATTGCTACTATACTCATACCAAGATGATGCGCCATAAAGCTTTTTATAATGGCGGAGCAATTTCTTCCCACCCTTGACGTAGTATAATCAATAGCCTCATAAAATCCGTAAGTCCCCACCATTCCTAGATTTTTGAGGTTTTCGAGGTTGTTGTATGACGAATTGAAATCATGCGACAATGTTAAAAAGCTTGAATATGGTGAAATTACTAGTTCATCATCTAATCGCCGTTTTAACCCGAGCTTTTGCACTCCGTGCGCCTTATATTGATAATTGAGCTGTGCATCGAATGCATAATACCCACTTTCTGAAATGCCGAATGGAGCATTCGCATCACGGGCACGCTTTTTCTGGCAATGTAGGCAGAAGCGCAACCCCTCATAGGGGAGTGAGCCTTCATTACTATGGAGCAGGAGTTCGGGCATGAAGTATTCGAACATTGTCCCCGTCCATGAAATCGGCCCTGCATATGATCCTAGCCGTGCCATAGTTCTACCTAGTGCTTTCCAATGCTTCTTTGGCACCTGTCTTTTAGCGACGGCGAAATAGCTGCTCATGCGTGATTCGCTCATTAGCAAATCATAATGGCTTGTACTTAATTTATCCTCCTGCGTATCGTATCCTATTGCAATTAGATTCTTCACTTTATTGTAGAATACATTCAAATTAGTAATAGATATTATATTTTCAATGCGGTCTATCAGCGATAGAATTTCTCTTTTTTCTGAAACATAATCGTGAAGCCCCTCCTTTAGTGAAACCAGACAGCAAGCGAAATTCCCGCTATCAACGCTTGATACGTATGCCGGTGGAAGAATTTCAAGTGTTTGGGTATCGTACCAATTGTAGAGGTTGCCCTCCCATTTTTCTAGCCTTTCAACCGTGGTGAGCGTCTTATCTATCCTATCACATAGCGAATCGGTATCGATCAATTCAAAATCCCGAGCTGCTAGAATTGATAAAAGCATCAGTCCAATATTTGTAGGGGATGTCCTGTGTGCGACGGCATAAACGGGCGCAGTTTGCACATTGTCGGGCGGTAGGAAATTATCAGATTCGGAAGCAAAATCATCGTAGAATTGCCACATGGCGGCAACATAGGATATTAGCTGATGTTGTTGCCTAGGTGTAATGCGGTACTTTGGGCTCTTATATTCATTATCAGAATAAATTATAATCGGTATCATCAGTGCGAATATTAATCCTGCTATTTTCGCTGCTGTTGCCGGGAGGAATAGCAAGGAAATGCCGAGCAGTCCAGCAATTCCGAAATAGCGAATCCGTGCAATGATGGCATTGTCGCTTTGTTCGGATTGTGAAGCGGTTGTCCATTCGAGGATTTTCTTATATGAGATAAAACGGCGGAACAATCCACGGATAGTTGCATCAGCATTGATAATAGCATTCTGCGGTAGAAGAACAAGTGCATAGAACCCTTGATAGAGTAATTGTGCCCCCTGAGCCAATGTCCCCGAATAGAGCTTTTGTGATAGGCTGAATAGCCCCCCACGTATAATTGTTGGCACAAGCCCGAATAAATACGGNATAATCACCGATAAGATAGCGGTGATAGTAATAGCCGCCGCTACAACTGGAGGAGAAAATGCAGCTATAAAAAAGCTTAGAAATATGATGACGGGGGTAATGCTGCGTCGGAAATTATCAAGTAACTTAAACCGTGCAAGGGCATTCATAGGATTTTTTATTCTACCGTTAGCAGTTTCAATTTGAGAGCTGATATAAGGGATATTTTGCACATCACCACGCACCCATCGATGTTGACGTTTAAAGTAGGCGGCAGCATTTTTGGGGAATCCGTCGGAAAATTGGACATCACCTACATATGCACATCGCATGATATTCCCCTCAAGAATATCATGGCTTAGCACACGGTTATCAGGGAAGAATCCATCAAGCATTGAGTGGAATAAGTCAACATCAATTAGGCCTTTTCCGGCAAAAATCCCCTCACCGAACACATCTTGATATATATCCATTCCGAAGTTATCGTATGCGGCACTACCGCCGATTCCACCGACTACTCTTGAAAAAGGCGTCTTAAGAGATGAGCTGAGTTCTGTAATCATTCGTGGTGCAAAAATGCCGTATCCGGATTTCACGACACCATCTTGCACAACCGGAGCATTCAAAGGGTGCATTGCTATCGAAACAAGTTCCGGCACTGTATCCATTAATGCCTTTGTATCATTGTCGAGGGCGCAAATATATTTCACATTCGCTAGGAAGTTCATATCACCCTCAAAGGCGGCAAGGTGAATATTCCCGCCTTTAATAAGGCTAATTAACTGCTGAATAGCGCCACGTTTGCGTTCATAGCCCTCATATTTCCCGCTGGACTTTACATAGCTGCGCTGCCTGACGACAGCAATATACCGATTCCCTAATTCGCTATTTAAATGGCGAATTAACTTTGTTGTTCGCTTTATAAGCGGTCTATCATCGGGTAGAATTGGTGAATTCGCCTCACGCAAATCGCAAAGAATGCAGAATGCAAGATTGGGCGACGGATTAGCATAATATAGTTTTTGCAGTTTTTTCTTTAGTGAAAGCAATTCCTTAGACGAGTAGAGCAGAGTCGATATAACGACAAGGGTTTTTGCGTTGTCTGGGATCTTGCCGTTGAATTCCAACCTTGGCAATGGCTCATTCTTGCGCTTTTTCATGCAAAAATAGTCTGAAATCGGCTTAGCGAGCGCATATGATGGTATGAATAAAAGTGGGAATAGCCACCATGTTTTAAAGGTTACGGCGAGGACAAAGCTAATCGCAAAAGGGAAAAATAGCAAAGAGAATATATATGACCCAATGCTCCCCTGTGGGAAGATTGCGTCATATTTATTATAAATATGAGTGCCGATATGGCGCCGCCTTGAGTCATCTCCTTGCTCCGACTGTGCTAACATTTCGTTTGCTATACTTATTTCATCACGACTTGTAAATTGAGCAATTCTAGATGTTTTATGCCGATATAGCCATCTTGTTGATTCGTTCATCTGCGGATATATTCCTGCTGGGTCATCCCTATAAATGCATTCAAGTGGATTAACCAGGGAGTTGATTTCATTCAAATCAATTGTATCCGATAAACTGAGTAGGGAAATTAGTGAGAGAATCTTACCGCCCGATGCGCCTTTTCCAATGCTATTACAAATGCTATTAATGAGCGAATAACGGTATGACCATATAAGGTTGTCAATTTCCATACTTGTTACGTATTGCGTGCGTTGAATATACCTAATACCTTCAATAACTATTTCAGTTTTCATTTTGGGGAATTCGCATGCTAGTAAAAGCATAATCTCCCCCAAGAAGGGGAGGCGAAGCCCATCGGATTCCATGCAGTTAATAAGAATGTTCCGATTCGCTTTTAGGAGGGTTTTTCCCTCACGTTCGAGCATATAGTAATTGTCATGGATTATTCGCTCTACATCATTTTGTTCAGGCGCATAAACCGCTTTTTTATAGAAGTTTTTTATTTTTTTTAAATTACGTTTTAATTGTCGGTATAATGTTGATATTTCGTGCTCATTGATTCCAGCCGACAAGATTCCGTCTATATCTGTATGCATATCGCTTATATCATATAATTGTGATATCATTATCGCACCACCTCACATTTATTATTTTTAGTATTAGCAAATATATACATTTTAATGCGGACGAAATGTGAAAATTGAAAAAATCCGCTTTCTATGGCATAATAATAGAAGCGAATGGTGGTGGAAAAATGTTTTTTTTGAATAGGCTCTTTTTTAGGAAAAGAAAATCGGACAAAGCCACAGCGGCCGACTTTGCAAAAATAGATAAACGCTCAATAAAATATGTTAGTGAGCGGGATCCGGATAATTACGGCGAACGCATTTTAGGGAAGAATGGCGCCCTCAACATTGTTGATAAAGATATTGTCATCGTGTGTGAAGGGCGAGAGGTTTTTCGTTGTAAAAAGGCCGGATCTATTATCGCTGAGCTAATTAGCCTTGCTGGTGTAGTTATAACAGGTGATGATGTTTATACGGGCGAGCGTAAGACGGTAACCGCATATTATCAATATTATAGAAAATAAAAAAAGTGATACGCTTCAATGCGTATCGCTTTTTTAGTAGATGCTATTCTTTGAGTAGACCTCTTTTTATAGAGTCTTGCAACATATGGTCGACAAAGCCCCATAATTCGGGTAAGGCCTCTTTTATCTTCGATGCTCTTTTATAGACTTTGCTACTATCAACACCGGGGAAACTCCATGTGTGCCCATCGGTAAGGTAATTGTTTACAAGTGGCTGAAGTCTATCAATTGCTGATGCGTAGATAGCATCGGGAGTTTGCATTTCATCAAATTCCTCCCACAGCGCACGGTATTCCTTGCCCTGGTCGTCTGGCAATAGGCCAAAAAGTTTATCTGCTGCCTCCTCCTCACGCTTGAGCTTATCTTCATATCCAACATCGTCATACGCAAAGGTATCGCCAGCATAAACTTCCACTAAATCGTGTATGAGTGCCATTTTAAGTACCCTTAACATATCGACTTTCGGTGAATATGCATATTCGAACAACACCATCGCCATTAACGCAAAATGCCACGAATGCTCCGCATCGTTCTCCTGCCTTGATTTATCAATGAGTAGTGTTTGACGCATGATAGTTTTCATCTTATCCGCTTCTACTAGGAATTTCATCTGTTGTTTAAATCTCTTTTCGTCCAATGTTATTCACCTTTCTGACAATAAATTTATAGTATGTTTGAGCCGTTAATTTTCAAGCCGAAATGCACGCCGAGATATTCTGCCGCCTTTTTACAAAGAACCATTCTATCAAGGAAGATCTCAAAATACTCCATTACTGACGATATTTCAGTGTCGATCGTGATAGACATTATCAGCGCTGTATTATCTTCATTGAAATCAAGGCTAGATTTCTCTACTGCGTAATTCACCCTATCATGAATATCGAAAGTTAAAACATCGGTATTCCTCACCCTTGAGCGACGCACATCTGTCTTATCCGCTAGAATTAGTGCCGCCGCAATTGCATTAATGGGTAGGGCGGTTTTTTCATCGTGATTGCCAATAGCGCTAATAATCGATGCTATTTCATGCGCTGGCATGCTTAGATTATCAAGCAGGCGGAATGCCATCACGGCGCCACTTTGCGCATGGTCGATGCGGTTGACGACATTCCCAATATCGTGCATATAAGCAGCAATTGCCGCAAGCTCCGCATCACGTTCGGGGAATCCAAGTGTAGTGAGAATCATATGTGCAGTATGCGCAGCCTTTTCCACATGGGCATATGAATGTTCTGTATAGCCNATAGCACGCAGAGCCTCATCGGATTTTGTAATATAGGTATTAATATCGGGATTACTCTTTATATATTTATAAGTAACATGACTCATATAGTTACTCCCTTTCGTTATAAAAACTAATTCTTTAATATATATTATACACGATTTAGACAAGAAAATAAAGGGTAATTTATTATAGTATTAGTTATCGTGGTGATGCGATCACTATTGACTATTACTGTATCTTGCACTATAATTTAATTGGCAACAAAATATTAGGAGGACTATATAATGGCTATTTTAATTACTGGCGGTGCAGGATATATCGGCACGCATACTTGTATAGAATTATTGAATGCAGGGGAGGATATTGTCGTTATTGATAACTTCTCTAATTCGAAACCGAGGGCAGTGGAGCTTGTAAAGGAAATTACAGGGAGGGAATTCCCCTTTTATGAAGTCGATGTTACTGACGAAAAGGCATTGGACGTAGTTTTTACGGAGAATAAAATTGAATCGGTAATTCATTTTGCAGGGCTAAAGGCAGTAGGTGAATCGGTGCAGAAGCCAATTGCATACTATCACAATAATATTGTTAGCACACTTGTTCTATGCGAAATAATGGCAAAGCATGATGTATTCCGTATTGTTTTCAGCTCATCGGCAACAGTATACGGATCGCCGAAGGAAGTGCCAATTAAAGAGGATTTCCCACTATCGACAACCAATCCATACGGCAGTACAAAATTAATGATTGAGCAAATCCTATGTGATTTATATATTTCTGACGATAGATGGAGCATTGCGCTACTAAGGTATTTTAATCCGATCGGTGCGCATAAGAGTGGTAAAATAGGTGAAGATCCGAATGGGATACCGAATAATCTCCTTCCATTCATATCACAGGTCGCAGTGGGCAAACTTGATTACCTCAGGGTATTCGGTGATGATTTCGATACTGTCGACGGTACAGGAGTTCGTGATTACATCCATGTTACGGATTTAGCACTAGGGCATGTCAAGGCGCTTGATAAAATTGCTACTTCAAACGGTGTTGCTACCTATAATCTAGGCACGGGCAATGGCTATTCCGTACTTGAGATAGTTCGTGCATTCGAAAAAGCATCGGGAGTAGAAATACCGTATAAGATAATCGGACGTAGGCAAGGGGATATTGCTGAGTGTTATGCCGATGCGACAAAGGCAAAGAACGAACTTGGCTGGGAGGCAATCCATGGACTTGACGAAATGTGCGAAGATCTATGGCGATTTGCTAAAAACAATCCGAACGGGCTATAAAATCAATTGTGAAACGAGAGGACAATTTAATTGAACATTTTATTTATCGGTGATGTAGTTGGGCAAATGGGGTGCGACCACGTGAGGAAGGTTCTCCCATCACTTAAGAAGCTATATAATATCGATATGGTAATCGCAAATGGGGAAAATTCAGCACAGGGGAATGGGATATCTCCCAATTCGGCGGAGTTCCTAATGTCGAGCGGGGTAGATGTAATAACAACGGGCAACCATGCCTTCCGAAGAAAGCAAATGGATGATACTTACCGTACAAGCGATTACATTATCAGGCCGCATAATTATGGTAGCGAATGCGTGGGCAAGGGGATTTGCATCTATGATTTTGGTAGTCATAGTGTTGCTGTCGTCAACATGATGGGTACATTATATCTGCAAAATTTAGATAATCCATTCAATGCAATTGACGATGTGCTGGATAAAATTGAAACTAAGAATATAATAGTTGACTTCCATGCTGAGGCAACGTCGGAGAAAAAAGCAATGGGATACTACCTATCCGGTAGGGTAAGTGCCGTAATTGGTACGCATACCCATGTTCAGACCGCCGATGAGGAAATTTTAGATGATTATACGGGATATATTACCGATGTTGGAATGACGGGACCGAAGGAGTCAGTACTGGGCGTTGATAAAGATATAATCATATCTAGGTTTAAAACAAACTACCCATATCGGTTTGACTATGCTGAATCTTCGTGCATTATGAATGCAATCTTAATAGAAATAGATGAAAAACTCGGCAAATGCACCAAAATTTCACGAATTAACATAGAATAATGATATTTCCTTAACTTTTGACTTGTATATCTTGTAATAATAGTGTATAATTTGTATACACTATGCTATCACGTTTTAAAATACAAGGGGGTACAATCATGGAAATTTTAAAGGTGTCATCAAGATCTATTCCAAACTCAGTAGCTGGTGCGATAGCAGGAGTTATTAGGGAAGATGGAGAAGTAGAGGTTCAGGCAGTCGGTGCGGGGGCATCGAATCAGGCTGTCAAGGCAATTGCAATTGCAAGAGGGTATCTAGCACCAGTCGGTGTTGATTTAGTATGTATACCTGCATTTGTAAATGTCAGTATCGATGGCGATGAGAGAACAGCAATTAAGTTCATTATCGAGCCACGTTAGAATACAGACAATTAATTTGTGCCGAAACTATTATCCCCATGAGTTAATTCATGGGGATAATTTTATTCTTCCGAACATAACCTACGTGTGTATGAAGATAGCGATGTTGCGAAATATGGCACAACATATATTATCGGCACAATGAAAATACACATCAAGAACCAGAACGAAAATGATAGTATGAAACATAGAGAATTTGCTTTTCTCCCCGACATTATGTTCTTAGATTGCCGTATAATTTCCCTTATAGGCATATCGGGATTCGCAATATAGATGAAATCCACTAACAGATACCGCATGCAGAATATTGAAATAGATATAACCGTAACGATGGAAAGAACGGTAGAACATATTAAAAGCAGCAGGAAAGTATCACTATTTGATGGATCCGTCCTAATCATCTCAAAAAGGAACATTGATATTGAAATTGGAATCAGTGTTATAAGGAATGAAGCAACTACACGAATGCCGACCGATAGTTTTAGTTTAATTACGCTAAAAAATAGCTTTCTGCTTGTAAAAAAACCAAAGCATTCGTAGAATTCGTGCTTGTTTCCTTTAGCTAATTCCCAATACCACAATAGGATACCGAAGTAAAGCGGCGTCGCAACGATTATAGTTGCGGCAATTCGCATTAAAGTAACTATTAGCATAATCGGATTTGGCGATATGAAAGCTGCGCTATTTAAATTTACAATGCCGAATCTGCCAAGCGAAAGAAGTAATAAAACTTCAAAGGCATATGGTAGAATAAATATTAAAATAAAAGTTAGGACTATCTTAGCGGCACTGAACCAATTACTTTTTATTACTTGATGCGATTGTTTTTTGATATATTTATAAGTCATTTTTTACCTCCTACCATGAAATTTACCTTTCCCAACCTGATCCATCCTTCCTGTTTACAAAAGATTAACATCTAAAAATCGAACTAAACCGCAAATGCTGTTGCGAGATTGTGATGGAATAATTAGGGATATACAATATATAGTGTAGAATTTATCAATACTAAATTTGCGAATTTTTCAATTGGTATTCTACACAAAAATTATGTTAAACATTTATCGACTTTTTTCAATTGCAACACTTTACATCTTGTATCTATTAGGCTATAATTTACTTTGAGTAGACTATTTACGACACCTAACCTAAGGAGTGTGACAAATGCGCACCGATTTCCCCCGAATTATATCTCTTCTTCGTAAAGAGCGTGGAATAAGTCAGAAGTTCGCCGCAAGTGAACTAGGCATATCCCAGGCGCTTCTTTCTCATTATGAGAAGGGAATAAGGGAGTGCGGTCTTGATTTTTTAGTAAGGATTGCCGATTACTATGGAGTATCTTGCGACTATCTTTTAGGACGTTCTCCTGAGCCAGATGGACTCACACTAATGATAGAAGATATTCCTGAGAATGACACCAATACGAAAGAGCGTGTTGATGCTCATGGAATAATCCCTACGCTGAATAAAAAGTTAATTTCAAACTCTTTGAACATTATCTTTTCACTATTGCAAAAAAGCAAAAATCCAACATTAATTAAGGAAGTTTCATCGTTCTTAATGTTGTCCGTGTATCGTTCATTTAGAATTATCTTTTCCGTCAATCCAAAGAATGACCGGAATTTCTTCACTGTACCCGAAGCTATGGCGAGCAACAGCGCACAGGCCGCAATGGCCGCCGCCGAGGCAAAGGCTCAAGCCGCCGCCGCCGGCATACTGACAAAAGGAGTGGAAACGATAATTGATAGGGATAGCCTGCATATTACGAATGCTTCTTTATCTGAGGAGTATAAGCCGTATGTCACTTCGCTCCTTAATTTAGTACAAAATAGTGAAGTGCGAATTCATCTTATTAATAATGCAGAAAAATAAGGCACAATCTTATTATGCCATAATTTCCCGAAATATTACATAAACATACCATGATTCTCCCATCGGATTTCATTTTATTCGATGAGGGAATTTTTTGCGCATTCGTATAGAAGTATAGATAAATGTTGCACTTACTACAATACCGCTATATTCGGGGCAGTGGCAAATTCAATCTTACTAATATCACTTATATTGTAAATTGTCTTGCATTTTAGGCAAATATATGTTAAGTTGATAGTATTATTTACTTAAGCAACTTAACCATAAAGATTAAATACAATAGAAAAGGGGATTAATATGAAGAAAACTTATATATTAATGTTAGCGATGATACTGACTCTATCAACACTGAGCTTGTCTGGGTGTAGCATATTTGGAAAAGGAAGTGGAAAGAAAGTAGTGAAACCAATGAGAGATATACCATCAATGCAGCTAGTTAAGGAGATGAAAACAGGCTGGAACCTTGGCAATACTCTTGATGCTACCGGAGCAAAAGGACTTGATGCTGAAACATCATGGTGCAATCCTGTGACGTCGAAGGAAATGATACAGGTAGTAAAAGATGCTGGATTTAATACTGTGCGTATACCTATTACATGGGACGGGCATTTTGGAGATGCGCCCGATTACACAATAGATAAAGAATGGCTTGACAGAATACAGGAAGTTACCGATTATGCGATTGATATGGAGATGTTTGCTATAATAAACCTCCATCATGAAGAATGGCATTTCCCCTCAGAGGAAAATTTCGAGAGTGCGAACGAAATGCTAATTAAAATCTGGGAGCAGATTGCAGAAAGATTTGAAGGATATGATGAACATTTAATATTTGAAGCTATGAACGAACCACGCCTAAAAGGCACCGCCGACGAGTGGAATGGCGGCACTCCTGAATCGAGGGAGATAATTAACAAGCTTAATAAAACATTCCATGAAACGATAAGGAATTCGGGAGGTAACAATCCGAAAAGGCATTTAATGTTGCCAACTTATGCGGCATCGTCGGACTGGGTAGCAATAAAAGATATTGTACTGCCGGAAGATGATAAAGTTATCGTATCAGTGCATGCATATCTTCCATATAGGTTTGCACTAAGCGATGAAAAAGTACTTGAATGGGATGCGGATAATGTTGCGGATACTAGGGATATTGACAATTTGATGTCATTGCTAGATGAGCATTTTATCAGCAAAGATATACCGGTAATTATCGGTGAATACGGCGCTAGGAATAAGTATAATCTTAATGCTAGGGTTGCTTGGGCGCATTATTATGTTAGCGCAGCAGCGGAAAAAGGCATACCATGTATTTGGTGGGATAATGGCGCATTTGTAGGCAGTGGCGAGAATTTCGGCCTTCTTAATAGAACTATGTTAACTTGGGAATACCCTGAAATTATCGATGCTATAATGGAAGAAGTCGAATAACACGCACTTTTATAGGGAGGATGAATAATATGTCAGTTGCAATGACACCGCCAATGGGGTGGAATAGTTGGGATTGTTACGGGCCCGCCGTATCTG
>JGI24708J26588_10002286_pt1 | contig 14573 bp, 11 predicted proteins | sample BioPla1DNA2_FD_26588 | JGI IMG/M metagenome (IMG submission 26588) | reverse complement strand
CACGAGTGCGATGAGGAGATGTCGCTTCCCGTCGTCAACTCGCCACGGATGGGTCAGTGCGCGTACATGGGGTAGGAGACGAACTTTTTTGTACGACAGACNGAGGGGTGCCGATCATACCGCGCTCTGGACCAAAGCGAGCGCAAANNCCCTCTATCCCGTGATGGACGGCTCGCCTCACCCATGATCATGGCAACAGTGTCCGATCCTCGCGCTGATCAGCCGTTTTGTCCGGGCATCACGGGGGTGTAAGATCACTTCATGAGCATTCCCCATCTCCACGATCTTCCCGGCATCCATGACGGCGATCCGATCTGCGATCTTCAGAGTCAGTGTGAGGTCATGCGAGACATAGATCATGGCAAAGCCCCGCCGATTCTGGAGCCTTTTGAGCAGGCGGAGCACGTTAGCAGCCGTTGAAACATCCAGAGCGGAGGTGATCTCATCGGCGATCAGGAGCTTCGGCCTCATGACCATGGCCCGTGCAAGTGCGACCCGCTGCCTCTGGCCGCCGGAGAGCTCCCCGCAGTACTTCCTGAGGAATTGATCAGTCCGCGGAAGCATAACCGTCTTCAAGGCCTCCCGCACCATATCCAACCGCTCGCTGCGACTCCCGATACTGTTGATATCGAGCGGCTCCCTGACGGCATCGAGCACCGTAAACCGGTTATTCGTGGAGCTAAAGGGATCCTGAAAGACGATCTGGATGCCCCCGAACCGGTGGCCGGCCTTCCCACCATGAACCTCGTGATCCACGAACCGGACTACCCCGGCCTCCGAGCGGAGAACGCCGGCGAGGATATGCGCCAGAGTGGACTTGCCCGAACCGGTCTGGCCGACGAGGGCGAGCACCTCTCCTTCAGAGATCTCCAGGCTCACATCATCGATCGCACGGAGTGCTCTCCCATCCGGCAGGTGGTACTGGTAGCAAAGACCGTCCGCTCTGAGGAGTGAGGCGATCCCGCCCCGGTGGCAGGCGATCTCCCTTCCTCCGCCGCAAGGCGCGAGATCCGGAGGGGTGGTGCTACAGATCGGGATCGTCTGGGTGCATCGCCAGTGAAACGGACANCCCGNACCNCCATCCTCAGAGGGAGGCTCCCCGGGAATCCCCCAGAGGTCTTTGTAGATGAAGATATCCGGCGTGGAGTGCACAAGGCCACGGGTATAGGGGTGCCGGGGGGTGTTGATGATATCCGCCGCAGATCCGCTCTCCATCACCTTGCCTCCGTAGAGGACGATCATCCGGGACGCGAGAGATGATACAAACGAGAGATCGTGCGATATCAGGACCATACCATAACCCCTCTCCCTCTGGAGATCAACGAGCAGATCCTGGATCTCTTTTCGCGTGACCGCATCGAGGGCCGACGTAACCTCATCGAGGATCAAGACCCGTGGGTCGCAGGAGAGTGCCATGGCGATGAGGACCCGCTGCCGCATGCCCCCTGAGAGGTGGTGGGGGTAGGCATCCATCCAGACCGGATCAAGGCCAACCGACATGAAGAGGTCTCTGCAACGCTCCTCGGCATCCCGTAGCGACATATCCGNATGCTTCAGGAGGGGTTCGATGACCTGTTCTCTGATCGTCATCACCGGGTTTAAGACTTCAAGGCTGTTTTGGAAGACGATGGCGATATCCTTCCAGCGGAGCCTGTCCATTTCCGGTTCAGGGATATTGGTGATATCCCTACCNCCATACGAGATCGTGCCAGATACGATCGCTCGATCCCCGAGAAGCCGCATGATGGCAAGCGCGGTTGTGGTCTTTCCGCTACCCGATTCTCCGACGAGGCCGATGGTCTCTCCCGCCCTGAGCGTGAACGAGAGGCCATCGACTGCCGCCGCGGCGCCGCTACGATACCGGCACCGAAGATCGGTGACTTCGAGGACCGGCATCATCCACCCCGGATCTCTCTCATACGAGGATCCAACACCTCTTCGAGGTCGCGGCCGACAAACGCAAGGCAGAGCAGCAAGAATATGAGTGCCACGAGTGGCGGGACGAGCCACCACTGCCAGTAGGGCGTGAAATAGATCGACACGAAGTTCGTTGCATAGTAAAGCATCATCCCCCAGGTCTTCGCTGTCGGGTCACCGAGGCCCAGGAACGCAAGCCCGGTCTCTGCCATAATGGCATACGACGTTATGCTGATGATGAGGACGAAGAGGATGGGAAGTACCTCAGGCAGGATGTGCCGGCGCATGACATAAAGAGGCGTTGCTCCGTAGTTCCTGGCAGCGACGATGTAGGTGTTGCTCTTGATCGCAAGGGTCTGAGAGCGGGCAATCCTCGCTGGCTTTGCCCAGCTGAAGAGGGTGAGGACGAAGATGACGTTTGCGATACTCGGCCCCACAAAGGCTGAGATGACCACAAGGAGCGGAAACGTAGGCAAGGCCATGAGGATGTCGACCGCTGCCATCACTACCCGGTCCGCTACTCCTCCGTAGTACCCGGCCAGGATCCCGAGGACACCCCCTCCAAACCCGGCGATACAGGCAACGGCAAGGCCGATGAAGAGACTCATCCGCGCGCCGTAGCAGATCTGAGCCCAGATGTCCATCCCAAGCTCATCGGTGCCGAGTAAATGATCCCTGCCCGGTGCTTCAAGCGCTCCTCCGGTGATCCGTTCTGGAGGATGTGCAGAGAGCAGGGGGGCGAAGATCGCTACCATGGCGATGAGAGCGATGCCGCAGAGTGCAAGCTTTCCCTCCAGGCTGAACTTTGAGAGGAGATCCCCGATCTGGCTCTGCAGGTGTGATGGTACCTGGAATATGCGTGTCACTGAAATTCCTTTTGCGGGCATCGTGTTTTCCTTCATGAAACTCTTGGATCCAGTCTCTGGTAGATGCGGTCGACTATCAGGTTGCAGAGGAGGATCGAGACGGCCACGACGAACAGGATCCCCTGGATCAGGGGATAATCCCGGCATACAACGGCGTTCTGGAGGGTCAGACCGATCCCCGGGTAGTGAAAGACGTTCTCGACAAGCACCGCACCGCCGGTGAGGATGCCGATCATAAATCCGGTTCGTGTCACCACAGGGAGNAGAGCGTTTCTGAGCGCATGACGGGTCCAGACAATGCGCTCCCCGAGCCCTTTGGCGTGTGCAGTGCGGATATAGTCCTTTGTCGAGATGGTGATGAGTGTGTTTCGCGTGAGGAGATAGACCCCGGTGAGCTGCGTGAGGGAGAGGGTGAAGACGGGGAGGAACGCGTGGTATGCGACATCTCCTATCAAGTCCAGGACGCCTGTGTACTGTGCAAACGGCGTCACGGCCCCCGCCAGAGGAAAAAGCCCGAGGTGCACGCTAAAAGTGAGCAAGAGGATGAGCCCGAGCAGGAACGATGGGATCTCTGCAAACGCGATCAGGCCGGCCATCATGAACCGATCTGATCCCCGCTTTCGGCCCCACGCTGAGAGCGTCCCGAGCAGCACGCCGGCTACAGTGCTGATTGCGGCCGCACTGAGGACGATCANCATGGTCCACGGCAGATGAAGGAGGATCACCCCGGCCACCGGCATTTTGTAGGAGATGCTCTCCCCGAGATCGCCTCGCGCCAGGTTTGAGAGGTATACTGTGAACTGTTCATGGAGCGGGAGATCGAGGCCGTAATAGTGGAAGTAGTACTCCCGCTGCTCCTCCGTCATTGTGAAGAGATCCTCTCCCGCGACATCCGATGACATGGCCGAGAAGGGATCACCTGGCATCATGCGGGGGAGGAAGAAGTTGAGGATGAGGATGACGAGCAGGGTCAGCGCAAACCTGAGGATGAGATCCTTCCGGGCTCCCCTATTCATGTTATCACGGGGTTTTTGATCTGTTCTCGCTCGCAGGAAGATCCAGTCAGCTGGGATGGACAGGTTCGCCTGCCGGCATCCACCCTGTGAGCTACATCAGATCGTTGCAAGGGATCGAATCTCTCCTTCATGCTGGATTCAGGTTGTAGTCGTGGATATTTTGCGCCCGGTCCACTCGAACCCCGGACACACCGGCTCCCCCACGCCACCCCACCCCCATGCGCAGATGGTCCGCCTCATGGAGCACCTCCTTCCAGGCGTTATCGCTTCGCTGCAACACCTTCCCTCTGCAGGAATGAGAGCTTGCTCTGTGTCCGGGAGTGGAAGTCATACANGCACATCCATCCGTCGTACTTCGATACCGACCACGCATCATTCCGGGTCGTGTAGAGGAGGGGGANCGCNGGGATCTCCTCTGCGAGGAGTTCCTGCATCTCAAATACGATCGCCTTCCTCTTCTCATCATCAAGCTCCACCGCCTCACGAGCTGCGAGCGCATCAAGCGTATTGTTCTGGTAGCCACAGCTTGCTGCCCGGCTGACTCCGTCCCGGCCCAGACTCGTTGCGGTGCTCGTGTACTTCGTGCGCAGGTANTCGGCATCCACTCCCCAGTCGCCGTTGCCAGAGATGAGAAGTTCAAAATCNCCCATCTTCAGGTTATCATCTCGGGATTTGCTCTCAAGCGCCTTTACCCGGACATCGATGCCGACATCCCTGAGCCGCTCTTTGAGGAGCTCCCCGATCCTGACCTCGTCGCTTGCAAGGCTGAGAGTATAGGAGAGTTTCTTTCCATCCTTATCGCGGATACCGTCTCCATCGGTGTCCTTCCAGCCGGCTTCATCGAGTAGCGCATTCGCCTTTGCAACATCAAACGCATACGCGGGCTGATCTGTATTGTACCAGATGTGATCCTCGGGGAGGATACCCATCCTCCCCGGCTTCCCGGCGCCGCGCTGGATCTTCTCCACAAGTTCGTCGCGGTCGATCGCGTACACAAAGGCCTGACGGATCTCTTTGTCATTCAGCTCAGGGCGATTGTTCATGCTGAAGTAGAGTTCGTATCCCCAGAACGCTGGTTGCTGTACAATCCTTATGTCAGGCCTGCGCTCGAACCGGGCCAGCACATCAGGGGTGATGGTGGCAAAGTCGATCTTGCCCTGTTCGAGAGCGATCACCTCATCGCTGACCGGGATGAACTCAACCGCTTTTATGGCGGGCCTGGGCCCCCAGAACTCGTCATGTGCCACGAAACGGTAGGACCCATGCTCCGGGTTGAATTTTTCGAGCCTATAGGGGCCGGTGCCTGTAAACGCCTCCGGGGCGAGGAATGTTATCGGGTCTGCGACCGTGCCGTATATGTGCTCAGGGATGATGCTCAGCGAGGCAAGTTTGTACAGGAATGTCGCCGTCGGTCGGGCGAGCACAAATTTCACGGTATGCTCATCGATAACCTCGACATGATCGATGATCCCTTCCTCTATCCCTCCTACTATAGGGATATGCTCCCGCTTGTACTCGATCGTGAACTTCACGTCATCCGAGGTAAATAAAACCCCGTCCTGCCACCTGACGCCTTCGCGGAGATGAAACACATACTCCCTGCCATCCGGGCTGATGGTCCAGGTCTCTGCAAGCCAGGGAATGAGTCCACTTTCGTCTCTCTCAAGCAGACTATCGAAGATCATGGCTACTTTTGATCTTCCCGGCCCCCGGGGATTGACTGAGAAAGGCTGCGGGTGCCCGTAATTCCCTCCGGCCAGATGTATGACATCCGCTTCGAGAGCCCCGGTGGTCACCGGATCAGTACCGCCGGTGCTCTCCTCCGATAAACATCCGGCTGCCAGCAATGCAAAGACTACAAGGGCGAGTGACAGCCCCAATAATTCGCGCTTCTTCATATTGATTCATCCCGAGAGATCATCGGAGATGTGTGGTTGTACCATCTGCCGGCTACGAGCATATCTGCGCAGAGGACAGCCAGTTCCTGACTTTCGATCCGACTGGCGCCCCCCCTCTGTCCAGCAAGATGTTCCCACACACCCGTTACCGCATTATCTTGACAATTCTATGAGATAAATCTACTGAAGTAGATTTGCCTTTACTTCAAATAACTTTAGTATAGATCTCGTCCGGCGGGAGCAGCGGTCTATGAATATACGTGCCTTTCCGGACGCTCTATCTCGATCGAGCCCTGGACTGCGCAGTATCAGTGCATGAGAAGGCTGGGATGCGCTTTGTGCCACGCGGATGGGGGCGCCTCGCCCCGCGAAGATCGGATGGCCATGCAGTCGGTATCCCCGACAAGGCCTCCCCGAAACGCCGATCCTGCCCACCTCTAGCGCCGTCCCATACGCTCTGGAAGCCATCGCCCCCTCCAACCCACCTACCCGGACAGCGACGGCGATCCTCCGGGGGCGGTGCGCGACCCATCCCTCCCCGCCCGCTATGAGATGCTTTCGAAGTTCTGTGTGCGGACACTTTTATTACCCTGAGGGATTCAACCTTCAGGGTAACCACGAATATCGACTGAAACAGAGGTGTTTCTCCGGTTAAAGTCGCCAAATCACCCTGTTGGCCGTATCAAAATGGTTATAAAAAGTCGGTACAAGGGTACATAACTGAGATCAGCAGGACGAAATATGATAACTGAAAAAGACATCGAACATATAGCAGGACTTGCAGATATCGGCATATCGAATGATGAGGTGCCGGAGTTCACCCACCAACTCAACGCGATCCTTGAATACCTCGGCATCCTTGACACCGTGGAGGACGAGAGCACCCCCGCTTCCGGGACCGCCAACGTCTTTCGGGAGGACGAACCCCGGCCCAGCCTCCCGCAGGAAGCAGTCCTCGCAAACGCCGGATCGACCGAGGATGGATTCATAAAGGCGCCGAGGGTGATGTGAGTGGCAGGAATCCTTGACTTTTCACCCGACGATCGCTGCAACGCCTTCATCACTGCCTGCACCGGGGCAGCGTTCGGCGACGGCGCGCTCGCGGGCATCGCCGTCGCGATCAACGACAACATATCCACGGCAGGTATCCAGACGACCTGCGCGTCCCGGATCCTCGAGGGCTACATCCCGCCGTATGACGCGCACGCTGTGGAACTCCTCAAACAAGAAGGCGCCGCGATCGTCGGCAAGACCAACATGGACGAGTTTGGCATGGGCTCGACGACCGGGACGAGCGCGTTCGGCCCTACCAGAAACCCGATCGACCCGGAACGGGTCCCCGGCGGCTCGTCAGGCGGGAGCGCCGCTGCAGTCGCCGCAGGCCTGGTTCCGATGGCTCTCGGCACCGATGCCGACGGCTCAATCCGGTGCCCTGCGGCGTTCTGCGGCATCGTGGGACTCAAACCCACCTACGGCCGGGTCTCTCGCTACGGCCTCATCGCCCACGCAGGCTCCCTTGAACAGATCGGGCCGATGGCGCGCACGGTCNANGACGTATCAAGGCTTATCTCGGTGATCACGCGCTACGATCCCCGCGACTCGATGATGCTCGATCAGCCGTACAGTCACCGANCTTCAGCCGACGTGAGTGACCTGAAGATCGGGATACCCACGGAATACTTCGGCGAAGGGGTGGACNTGCGCATCGCAACGACCGTCCGGGACGCCATCGACGTCCTCGAGGGGCTCGGGGCCGAGACGACCCCGGTGAGCATCCCCAGCGTGCGGTATGCGCCTGCGGCCTGCTGTGTCATCTGCGCGAGCGAGGTCTCCTCAAACCTTGCACGGTTCGATGGCGTCCGTTACGGCCCGGCGGTCGATACACGGAAACCCTGGCACGAAGCCTACCGAGAGGTGCGGCAGGCAAACCTTGGACCCGAGGCCCGGCTCCGGATAATGCTTGGAACCCTCACCCTCTCGGCCGGCTACGCCGGGAAGTACTACGCAAAGGCCCTGGCTGCCCGTCAGAGGATCACCCGGGACTTCGAACGGGTGTTCTGCGACGTCGACGTCATCGCCGGTCCGACGACGCCGACCGTGGCCTTCCGCCCCGGCGAGAAGGTCAGTCCCCTCAGTATCGCAGGAACCCTCACGGCGCCCGCAAACCTCGCCGGGATCCCGGCGATATCAGTCCCGTGCGGAGATGTGGACGGCCTCCCCGTGGGCCTCCAGGTGATGGGCAGGCGGTTTGAGGATGAACGCGTCATCGATGTTGCCTACGCCTATGAACAGGAGGTGAGGTCATGAAGACGATCATAGGCCTTGAAGTCCACGTCCAGCTCGCGACCGCGACGAAGCTCTTCTGCGGATGCTCAACCGACTACCAGGACGACAACCCTAACACCCACTGCTGCCCGACCTGTCTCGGCCTCCCCGGAGCACTCCCGTGCCTGAATAAGAGGGCGGTGGAGTACGGTCTCCGGGTGGCAAAAGCCCTCGACATGAAGGTGCTCGAGGAGTCCGAGTTTGCCCGGAAGAACTACTTCTACCCGGACCTTGTGAAGGCCTACCAGATCACCCAGGACGACAGACCGCTCGCGGTGGAGGGGACGATCGAGATCGAGGACGATCAGGGCCACGAAAAGATCGTCCGGATCACCCGGGTCCACCTCGAGGAGGACCCCGGAAGGCTGGTCCACGTCGCCGGCGCATCGAAGTATTCGCTCGTCGACTACAACCGATCGGGCATACCGCTCCTCGAGATCGTCACCGAACCCGATATGCGATCGCCGCAGGAAGCTCGCCGGTTCCTCAACAAGCTCCGGACGATCCTCGAGTACCTGGAGGTCTTCGATGGCGACCGGGAGGGGGGTCTGCGGGTGGATGCAAACATATCGCTCGAAGGTTCAGAGCGGGTCGAGGTCAAGAACATATCCTCCTACAAGGGCGTCGAGAAGGCCCTCACCTTCGAGGTGACCCGGCAGAGAAACCTGCTCCGGCGCGGACTTGCGGTGGCACGGGAGACCCGGCACTTCATGGAAGGGCGCGGGATCACCACCTCCTCCCGTGGCAAGGAGGAGGCGCACGACTACCGCTACTTCCCCGACCCCGACCTCGGGCCGCTCCGTGTCGCGGGATGGGTGGCGGGGATCGACCTCCCCGAACTCCCCACCGCCCGGAGGGACCGATTCATGGAGCAGTATGGCGTATCACTCAACCACGCGCGGACCCTGACCGGCGATCTGAGACTCGCCGACTTCTACGAGGAGATCGCCGGCACCGACCCGGTCCTCGCCGCCACCTGGGTGGCCGATATACTTCTTGGGGAGCTCAACTACCGCACCATGGGCATCGCCGCCGTCCCGCCCGGCCACATAACAGAGCTCCTCGACCTCCTCAGGGCAGGCACCATCACCGACCGGGCCGGTGTCCAGGTCCTCCGCGAGATGCTCGACGCCTGCGCCGAAGATCGGCCCTGCGAGAGACCAGCCGCGATCATCGAGCGCGAAGGACTCAGCCGAGCCTCGGGGGATGAGTTCACGTCACTTGTCCGGGCGGTCGTCGCCGCAAACCCGCAGGCTGTCGAGGACTACCGGAACGGGAAGGAAGGAGCGTTGAACTTCCTCGTCGGCCAGGTGATGAAGGAGACCCGTGGCCGGGCGGACCCACGGGAGCTTCGACGGATCGTATCTGAATCCATCAAGATGGGCGAGGTGTAATCAGCAGTGCACCTGATCATCGCAGAGAAGAACATATCAGCGAACCGTATCGCGCAGATACTCGCCGGCAGCGAGCGGGTGAGAGCGGTGAAGGAGGGAGGCGTCTCCACCTACTCCTTTGACACAAAGACGGTGGTCGGCCTCAAAGGACACGTGGTGGAGGTAGACTTCGAACCCGGCTACACGAACTGGCGGAGCAAGACCCGCACCCCAAGAACCCTCATCGACGCTGGCACCGTCAAGAAACCGACCGAGAAGAAGATCGTCAGCCTCATCCAGAAACTGGCGAAGAAGGCCGATCTCGTCACCATCGCCACCGACTACGATACCGAAGGTGAACTGATCGGGAAGGAGACCTACGACCTCATCCGCGCGGTGAATCCCTCGGTCAAGATAAACCGGGCCCGGTTCTCGGCGATAACCCCAGCGGAGATACGGTCAGCCTTCGAAAACCCAACAGACCTCGACTTCTCGCTCGCGGCCGCAGGCGAAGCCCGCCAGATGGTCGACCTGATGTGGGGGGCATCGCTCACCCGGTTCATCAGTCTTGCGGCCCGGCGGGGTGGCAGAGATATCCTATCGGTGGGCCGGGTCCAGAGCCCGACACTTGCCATGATCGTGGCCCGGGAACGCGAGATCGAGAGCTTCATCCCCCAGACCTACTGGATGCTCTCGCTCATGACCGAGAAGGCTGAGCAGCCAGTGGAGGCGCGGCATACCACCGGCCGGTTCACCGACCACGATGCAGCCCTTGCCGCAGAAGCGGGGACGAAAGAACCACTCGTAGTCACGGACGTAACAGAGAGAGAGAGGAACGACCGGGCTCCGGCACCGTTCGACACAACGACCTTCATCGTCGCGGCGAGCCGTCTGGGCCTCTCGGCGGCAAACGCCATGCGGCTTGCCGAAGACCTCTACGTGAACGGATACATATCCTACCCGAGGACCGACAACACCGTCTACCCCGGGTCCCTGAACCTCGATACGATCCTCGGCACGCTCCGGGGCGGGACGTTCGATGCAGACGTCGCCTGGGTGCAGAAGAACCGGCGAGCGGTCCCGACCCGGGGTAAGAAGGAGACGACCGACCACCCCCCGATCCACCCCACAGGCGCAGCGACCCGGGAAGCCCTCGGACAGGACCGCTGGAAGGTCTACGAGCTCGTCGTCCGCCGATTCCTCGCGACCCTCTCGCCCGACGCCCGGTGGGCGACCGTCAGGTGCACCTTCGACGCATCCGGCGAGCCCTACGCCGCCACAGGCAGCAGGCTCCTCTCCGCAGGATGGCGCCGCCTCTACCCCTACTCCGAGGCGAAGGAGAAGATCCTCCCACCCCTTACTGCAGGTGAGAACCTGCCGATCCTGAGCGTGACCCTCGAGGAGAAGCAGACCCAACCACCGGCCCGTTACTCCCAGAGCCGGCTCATTCAGGTGATGGAGGAGCACGGCCTCGGGACGAAGAGCACCCGACACGAGGTGATCGGGAAACTCGTATCACGCCGTTACGTGGAAGGAAACCCCCTCCGCCCGACACTCGTCGGGAGGGCCGTCACGGACGCGCTCGACAACCACGCGGCGACGATCACAGAGCCCGAGATGACCCGGACGCTTGAAGAACATATGCAGCTCATCAAGCAGCGCGAACGCTCCCGCGACGACGTTGTCGACGAGTCGCGCGGCATGCTCCACCGGGTCTTTGACAAACTCGAGGCGCACGAGGAAGAGATCGGTGAAGAGATCATGGAACAGACCGCGGAGGAGCATACGGTCGGTCCCTGCCCCGTCTGCGGCCACGATCTCCGGATCCGGCACATCGGTGTATCCCAATTCATCGGGTGCACCGGCTACCCGGAGTGCCGGTTCAACATCAGTCTGCCCGGCAGCCCCTGGGGGCGGGCGATCCGGCTGGATGAGACCTGTGAGGAACACGGGCTCTTCCACGTCAGCCTCATCCGGAGAGGCTCCCGGCCCTGGGTGATAGGCTGCCCGCTCTGCAGCCACATCCAGTCGAACATCGAGGCGCTCCGGATGATGCCCTCGATGACCGACGACCTCATGCAACGCCTGCGCACGCACCACATCTACACGGTCTCCGAGATCGCGGGCATGCAGCCCGGGGAGCTCGAGGCGAGGATCGGCATCGATGAGGCTGACCACCTCATCAAGGAGGCTGGGGATGCGCTCGAGGTCCTCCGGCGCCGTTCTGAACTCAGGAAGTTCATACGAAAGATCATACCACCCCGCCGGGGTCGGAGCCACGCGAAGATCACAAGAAACCTCCTTGAGCAGGGGATCGGAGATATCCGGGCACTCTCGCAGGCGGACCCGGCGGTCCTGAAGAAGGCCGGCATAGGCGATGCGGGGGCGACGGACCTCCTGGAGGCTGCCCGCGCGCTCTGCAACGAACGCGCCCTCCGGACGGCCGGGGTCCCGGCAGTCAGCCTGAAGAAGTACCTCTCCAGCGGCATCACGAGCCCTGATGACTTCTGCTACCTCCCCATCCCCTACCTCTCAAACAAAACCGGCATTAACCCAGAGACCGTACATAGACATGTGGACCTGGTCTGCAGCCACCTCGGCCGCCCCACCCCGGCAAAGATAACCAGGGCGATGCTTGATCGTGGGCGAGAGGAACTCCTGGCCATCCCCGGCATCGGGGAGGCGACCCTGCAGAAGCTCTACCTCGCGGGCATCTATAACGCTGAAACGCTCCGCAAGGCCGATCCGGAGAGGGTCTCCCCCATCACCGGCATCGCAGAAGCCAGGCTTCACGACTTCATCGGCCATCTGGAGTGACACCATGCACGTGAACTGGAAGACCTGGGCTCATGTGACGAAACTGGATCCCGATAAACGCCTCCCACCAGGAGCCCTCGATGGGATCGCAACAAGCGGGACCGATGCCCTGATGCTCTCGGGCACCCTGAACGTGACGCAGGAGAACCTCCGCGAACTCCTGGACGCGGCCTCAGCCTATGGGCTGCCACTCGTGGTGGAGCCGGCGAGCCCCGACTGCGCCATATGCGACCGGAAGATCGACCACCTCTTCGTCCCGAGCGTGATGAATACAAGCGACGCCCGCTGGATCATCGGGAAACACTTCGCCTGGCTCCGCAACGGCAACTGCATCGACTGGGATATCGTTGTGCCTGAGGCCTACATCGTACTCAACCCCGCCTCCGCCGTCGGGCGGGTGACCGGAGCGAACTGTGCCCTCTCACGCGATGATGTGGCCGCGTTTGTGAGGGTGGCGGATCGTTACTTCAGGTTCCCGATCGTCTATATCGAGTACAGCGGAACCTACGGGGATCCTGGTATGGTTCAGGCGGCGGCAGACGCGACCGAGGACGCCGTTCTCTACTACGGCGGCGGTATCCGATCGGCGGAACAGGCAGCAGAGATGGGAAGGATCGCCGATACGATCGTCGTAGGAAACGCCGTCTACGACGAAGGGGTCGATGTGCTCCGGGCCACGGTCCGGGCTGTGCAGTGATGCATGCCCGAGATCTCCATCGTCCTGATCGAACCACTCTATGAGGGGAACGTCGGGTTCGCCGCCCGGGTGATGAAGAACTTCGGGTTCACCCGGCTGGTGCTGGTCAACCCCTGCCCGATCGGTGACGAAGCCATCATGCGCGCCTCCCACGCCCGCGACGTCCTTGACAGTGCCCGCCGGATGACGATCGATGAAATCTACCGCGAGTTTGACCTCGTTGTTGCGACGACCGGCGAGGTGAGCGAGTCTGTCTGCACGCCGATGCGGATGCCCTACTACGCGCCGGCGGAGGTCCGGGAGATGGTCGCCGATATCGAGGGGACGGTCGCGATCCTCTTTGGGCGGGAGAACTGGGGGCTTGCGAACAGGGAGGTTATGCGTGCAGATATCATCTGCACCATACCGGCCTCGAAGGCATACCCCATCCTGAACCTCTCCCACGCTGTGGGCATCCTCTGCTACGAGCTTGCAAGCCTGCCCCGTGGAACCTACCCCCTGGCCGGGCGTGTTGAGATGGAGGCGTTCCACCAGCACCTTGGCGAATTTCTCGACCGGATCGATCACCCGGAGTTCAAACGGAAGAATACGACGATCCTGCTCCGCCGCCTCTTCGGCCGGACGAGGCTGACCACTCGCGAGGTGAGCACGCTCCACGGCCTTATGCGGAGGGCTGAGTGGCACATGGAAAAGAAAGACTAACTGGTTTTGAAGAGATACAGTACGAGCATGATCCTTGTCGACTGGCAGATAGAGGACCGTATAACGCGTGGGTTCATCAAGGTGGAACCCTATGACCCCGGTCTCATCCAGCCAAACTCCCTTGATATCCGGCTCGGCTCCCACTTCGTCTGGTACGTCCCGGGCGACGCGGTGATCGATCCCTACGAGGAGGGGAGCGTCTGTGCAGGCGTAGAAGAGATGGAAGCGGACTCGATCGTCCTTCACTCCGGGCAGTTCCTCCTCGCAAAGACCCTGGAGACGATCGAGCTCCCCTCGGACGTTGTCGCAAGCATCGAGGGGAAGAGCAGCATCGCCCGTCTCGGTATCGAACTCCACCAGACGGGCGGCTGGATCGATGCGGGGTTTCGGGGGACGATAACGCTTGAGATGTGCAACGTGAACTCCCGACCGGTCCGGGTCTACGCGGGGATGCCGATCGGGCAGCTGGTCTTCTACCGCACCGACCGCGCTGCGCGCCCCTACAACATGAAGCGGGATGCGAAGTACATGGACCAGCGGCAGGCGACCCTCTCGCGCTACCACGAGAATGCGCGCCGCTCATGAAGGCGGGGCGCCATATGCTCCCACGCTACTATATAGCATGAAAACAGACATTGAACGGTTCAACTGGGGATAACAATGCGACTTCTTCTGATCCATTCTGACCACATTGAGTACGAAGCCCGGAAGAAGACGAAGGTCGCCGAAGAGGATGCTGTCCTGAAGGATGCCCTCGATGAGGCGCTCGCCGTCTTCTGTGCGGTCGAGTCTATCGACGAGGAGAATATCGAGGATGCCATACAGCAGGCGGCGGACGAGATCGTCGCCACTGCCCGGCAGCTCGGCACGACCAATATCATGATCTACCCCTACGCCCACCTCTCCTCGGATCTTGCATCGCCAGAAGCTGCGGTGGATATTCTCCGGGGGCTTGCTGAGGC
>JGI24708J26588_10002284_pt1 | contig 14581 bp, 8 predicted proteins | sample BioPla1DNA2_FD_26588 | JGI IMG/M metagenome (IMG submission 26588) | reverse complement strand
GTCGGAAATTAACATTATCTATATAATACCACATAGTTTCATTTTATAAGAACCAACTCATAATAAATTATGTCTTTATTCAAAATATTTTAAATTTGCTTTCGCTCTCAATATAATCCTCTCATTCAACTCATACATTTATCTTGCTTTTAAACATGTATGTGATAAAAAGTGTGGGAATTAAGACTTCGAATAAAAAATATTCATGAGCTAAAAATCAAGGCGTCTATTTCGAATCAAGATGTCTGATTTAGAGTATAAAAAAACACCTGCGACCGTCTGGTTACAGGTGTTTTGGTGATCCACCGGAGACTCGAACTCCGGACACCTTGATTAAAAGTCAAGTGCTCTACCGCCTGAGCTAGTGGATCAAAATTGGCTGGGATGGCAGGATTTGAACCTACGAATGCCAGAGTCAAAGTCTGGTGCCTTACCGCTTGGCGACATCCCACCGTTTATGCAGCAACATCAATTATAAGGATGANTCAATCCATTGTCAAGCAAACATTTTATAAAGTTTTACTTGGATAATGGGGATCGAAACAATCAATACTTTATAAGGTACGGTCATTAAAGATGGAAGTCTGTTTTCGAAGCTGGGAACCGGAGTTTGTCTCCAATTCCCAACCTCTATTCACTAGACTTAATGGGGTGAATAATGGGATTCGAACCCATGACCTCCAGGGCCACAACCTGGCGCTCTAACCAACTGAGCTATACCCACCATACATCAATAAAGACAAACAATATTGTATGAATAATCTGTAGTTTTGTCAAGTATAAAAAATGTCAATCGGCTTCAAAAGCCGTTTTTTCAGCTTTTGTCAGCAAGGGGATGCCCTCATTTATTAGGGTTATGGGGTTTATATAGACATTGTTNATAGANGAGGAAAAATGNAGATGCGGACCGGTTGAAAAGCCTGTAGAGCCTACTGTGCCGATTACTTCTCCCTTATTGACCATATCACCTGTTTTAACAAACAACTCATCCATATGGTAGTACCATGTTTTAAGTCCGAATCCATGCTCTATAATTACGGTATTACCGGTGCCTATCATGTAATCAGCAATGAGCACCCTGCCAGTATTAGATGCCATAACAGGTACACCTAAATCGTGACCTATGTCTAATCCATTATGTCTATATGAGGTGGGCGAACCATTTACATGACGCCTCTTTCCGAAATCATACTCTCTTACCCTTCCTCCCTCNACCGGCATTATGAAACCTCCTTCCCAATGGGCAGTTTCGTCGCAAACCGGCCTTAGGGGAGCTATCTTCTCCTGTACTTCCTGTGCACTTTTATCATTGCGAGTCTCAGCCGCAATTTTCGGATCTATGGTAAGCTGCTGAACGACAAACTCCTTTTCATTAATAGCTATATCATACTTAAATTCATCCTCGCCGATTATTACCTTAAAGCTGTATACTTCATTATCCTTGTTGTAATAGCTTACAGGAAGAAGAATTACATAATCATCATTATACTTAAAAACATTAGGTGTAAAGTCCAGATTGGTTTCTAACTTTACCTCTTCATCATCATTAAGGTATTTAATCTTTAATACTATGAGTTCACCCGGTAGTGTTTCGGTAGCCGATATTTCTACTTTTGGTGGAAACTCAGCAGAGATTATGAAATTATAGTTCACCGTTCCTGTAAACTCATCTGTTTCCCACTTAGCTTCGCAGACTGCCCTGTATTCACCATCTGCCGGGATATCCTCAGGTGAAACAGACAAGGCCTCATTAGTGAAAACTACCTCTTGGTCACGGTACAAAGTTATTTTATTGGATTCAGGTTCATTATCAAAAGATAATTGAATCTTTGAACCATCCCCCATGGGTACCTTAGGCCATGCCTGATTCTTTGAAGAAGCCTCCTGGGCTAAGTAGACGCCCTTGAGCTCATATCTGGTCTGGTCAATATCCAGCAAAGCTTTTGGCAGAACTATGGAGGACTCAGGAGTTGCCTCCATTGTACCGGAGGGCTCAGGGGAATTTTGAGGGTTATTCTGAGCTCGATTTTGTAAATATATATACACCATCAAGCCTATAACAATAACCACCGAAACAATTAATATAATGGTTGGCCAATTAATTTTAATATTAGGGTTTCTTTTTTCAGAACTCATAACCTGCTCCTGTCAAAATATCATTAAGGCATATTTTCTTTTCGATATGAAGATGGCGGGACTCCTGTATGTTTCTTGAACACCTTGCTGAAATATTCCGGATCACGAAATCCCAGCATCTCTGCAATCTCATAGTTCTTTATAGTTGTGGTCTCGAGAAGATATTTTGCCCTCTCAATTTTTACGCTTGACATGTAATCTAATAAGGATAGTCCAGTATCTCTCTTAAACAATTCACTTAAATAGGCCTTACTAATGAACAGACTATCTGCCACATCCTTAATTGTAGTATTCTCACTGATATTATTGAGTATAAGAAGGGCGGCCCGTTTGGCAACTCCATCCTCCTGTTTCCATACTACAAACTTGCTCAGGAATTCAAGAAGCTTTGAACAGGTCTCCTGAACCTTTTGATAGAGTTCATCCCAACTATTACTGCCACCTAAATTATCGGGTCTGAAAGAGCTAACATCAACATATAATTCTATCCATTTATACTCCTTCAATAGCTTGGTCAGAATGCTTTCAAAAGCATTTTCCAGAATCACTGCACCCTTTTTGCTGTCATTTTCTAAAGCATTGCCCACTAAATCCAATAATTCTGTAATGGCTTGAGATGCTAATTTTTGATCCTTAAACATCAATGAGACAACCTTGTCAACCTGTTGGGTCGGGAAAAAGGAGCTTACAGCCATATCCTCCCATTGTGTGATCTTTTCTTTCTGTTCTTTTTTCTGGTCAAGAAATATTTTAGCCCTGCCTAACAGCTCTAAAATATCATTTTGATTCACAGGCTTGCCCAGATAGTCAAAGGCACCGTGCAGCAAACCTTCCCTCGCATATGAATATTCTGTGTAGTCACTTAACATGACTATGCAGGGGCACAGGTTTTCCTTGGATACAGCCCGAAGAAGCTCCATGCCATCCATAACTGGCATTCTAATATCCGTGATTAGCAGGTCAAAGGAAGACTCTCTCAGTTTTTTAAGAGCTTCTCTTCCATCTGAGGCTTCGTCCTCGATAGCAAACCCTGTTGTTTCGCCCCATACCTTCATTCTTTTCAAATCATAACGTAAAATATCAATATCATCGACAATCAATACTCTATACAATAACGACACCCTCTATTAAATCAACTCAAAATTTTATGCAAGCTTACAGTAATTCTTCTGGCGTAATTTCAATAGCTTTATTTGATTATAATAGTCACAGTTATTAGCACTGCTATTTGATGCAAAAATCAAGCCTTTTGTGCTTGCAGCCAAATATTAAATGTGGTTTGCCCTGGTTTGGTTTGAAAATCAATGCTTCCGTCTATCTCATCTAAGATCCTTTTAACAATATCTAGTCCTAGTCCAGTCCCTACCCCCAGCTCTTTGGTACTGAAAAAGGGTTCGAAAATTCTGTCAGCAACAGCGTCAGAAATACCAGGTCCACTGTCAGTTATAGATACTCTGACTCTGTTATCAACCTGAGAAATATTAATTTTTAGTGTTCCTTTATAGTCCATAGCTTGGATAGCATTGTTAATGATGTTCACCCAAACCTGATGTAATCTGTCAGGAATACACATCACCTTAGGAACCTCATCGTATTCCCGCATTACTTCTATTCCATACTTAGTCTGGTTATGGAACAGGGTAAGGACCATTTCTATATCCGCCACAACATCATGGGGAACCATCTGAACATTCGTATCCTTATGTGAATATGTCTTTAATGCCGTAATAACTTTAGAAGCCCTCTCGGTGGATGAAGTAATCATCTTAACAGATTTATATACTGTAGCTGCATTGTAGGCATTGATNATTGCAGCATGATTCTCTGGATTTTTNACCAGCTTAATATATGTATCAACATCTTTATCGTACCCTAAGTCAACCAATTTCTCAACTATTTCATTAGGAGCGTCAACCTCTTCCTTGTTTACGGCGTAATATCTTCTGCGTAATTCACGCTTCTGGGATAAATCCTGATAGGATATTGCTTCCACGCTCTCACGCAACAGCTCATTGTATTCCTTAATTGTATCTTCAGGGGCTGTTTTAATAAACCGTACCAAATCATTGAGCTCATTTTGCATTATTCTTTCTAATGTGCCACCGGCCGATTTAAGAATTCCTAAGGGAGTATTCAGCTCATGAGCTATTCCTGCAACCAACTGACCTAATACCGCCATTTTTTCTTTATTGACCAATTGAGTCTGAACAGAATGTAAATCCTCAAGGGCAGCCTCCAGTTCACAGTTTGCATTCTCTAAATCAATAGTTCGCTCCACCACTCTCTCCTCAAGCTCATCCATAAGCCTTCTGAGTCTTTCTTCAGCAATCTTTTTGTCTGAAATATCCTGTATTACTGCTATGTGAGACGTGGGAGTCTCCCCGGGTTTATATAGTGGAGAAACCGTTAAATCAACCCATACAATCTTACCATCCTTACGCGTATAGCGTTTTTCTATTGAAATCTCTGCTATTTCCCCTCTAAATAACTTCTGGAACTGCTCTTCCTGAAGATCCTTATCCTCCTCATGTGTCAAATCGACAAAGGATAGGTTTTTAAGCTCCTTCTCGGTAAGCCCCAGAATATCAGCATATTTTTTATTGGCAATTATACATTCCCCATTTGCCCTTACCTGGGCAACACCAATACCAGCCTGATGAAATATTGCTCTGAATTCAGCTTCACTTTCCCATAATTTTAAGTTAGCTATTTTAATTTCATCAAACATGTTCTCCAGGTCTCTATGTAAGCCTTTAATCTCAGAAAATGCCCATTTGAAATTGGAAATATTCATCTTCCTTCTTGCTTCATCAAAGGATGATTTGCCGGCTTCTATCATGCCTTGCTTTATAGCTTCTAGGGGCTTAGCCAGTTTATAATGACTTATTATAATATACAGTAGAGATATTTCTAAAAGCATCACAATAATCAAAATAAACTCCTGTTTAAGCCTATCAAAAAACATATCCCTAGTAACCGAAAGGTCATACCATACGGTGGCATAAGCTATAATTCTGTCTTTATAATCAAGCCTGTAAATAGGAATGGTGTGCCTCTCATAGTATTTCCCTTCAAGATTTTCAGTCTCATCAATAATGCTNCCATCCTCCATAGAGGTAAGCCACATTATGTCTTTTTCGGTTGTGCTGATTCTCACAGATTTCAGATTATCGTTAATAAGCTCTGCACTTATTATTTCTCTTAATGAATCAAGATCATAGTTCCAGATAGAAGGTTCAAGACCTTTTTGGATGCGTGTTTCCACCCGGTACCTATAATCAGTAAAACTATTCTTAATCTCGACAAGACTACTATAGGCACCAAGTATTATGCTCGGTATCAATACGATAAAACCAAGTATAAGAACCATCCCCGCTAATTTACCCGGCAGGCCCAACTTGTTTTGGGAACGCATTAAAAATGACACGTCCTTTCTATCTCATTTTCTGATAGATATCTTTGGGAAATAAAGAACAATGTTCCATCGGCTCTCATCTTATCAAGAGTGTCTTTAAAAATCTCTATATCCTCAGGCGAGAAATACTTTTTGCTAAAAACCAGGTTGCGAAATAAGAGGGGATCTTGTTGTGCCCAATTATATCTCTCGATCCCATCGATTTCATAATAATCAAGATAGAACTGATAGCTGGCCGAATTATTGACTGTAGCCTGAATCCAATTTTCTTTGAGCATTATATAAAGATCCTCGATATCCTTGGCCTCAACCACCATATCCTCTTTTTTAAGTCTTTCAATTAATTCTTCATAGTACTCTCCATAATAATAGCCCCGTACAATACCAAACTTCAAATTTTTATTGTTAAGGAACTCTTCTTCGGTACTAACATCTGCGTCAGCCCTTACTAAAATCTCGTTTCTTTGTGCTAAATAGGGAATAAAATATGAATGTTCTGCTCTTTCAGGGGTTTTGACGCTTGAGACACCCACAGGTAGTGTGCCCTCCGCAATCATTGATGAGAGCCTTGCTCTCGGCATTTCTACAATCTCATATTCTAGATCAAGTCTGGAAAAAAGCTCGATAATAATATCGGTGCTGATGCCATGCTTATGAGAGCTATGGTAAAGATATCCTGCATTATATACTCCCACAACTATGACTCCATCAGATCTCGTTTCATAAAGTCTGTCAGGATCATCTTCTCTTTGGTGCTTAAACCAGTCCAAATCTGAATTGTCATTCCTGGCCATTAGCTGCACCTCAAAATAAGATATGCTAATGAGAAATAGAATTATTGATGAGATTAGCAATAATACTAGAATAAAACGTCCTTTCATAGATTGTGTTCCTTTCGCTGCGCTTTTTTCGGCAGTATAAACTGCACAACTGTCCCTTTATCTTCCACACTATCAATGTCAATACTTCCGCCATGCTTCTCAATTATCTTCTTAACTGTCGCAAGACCTATCCCCGAACCTTCATACTCACCTTTCGGGTGTAACCTTTGGAAAATTCCGAATATCTTTTCTGCGTACTCCATGCTAAAGCCAACACCATTATCCTTAACTGAAAATTGATAATTCTCACCATCCTCGATGCAAGAGACTTCTATGAAGGCTTTTTCCTTTTCTCTGGTAAATTTAATGCAATTTGATAGGATGTTGCTTACAGCCTGTCTTAGTAATACTCGGTCACCCTGTATTACCGGTAACTTATCTTTAATTACTAACTCTATATCTCTATTTTCTGTTGTTTTTACAAGATCGGCAAAGCTGTCTCTGAACAGCTTGTCTGCGTCCACCTGTGATATTTCAGGAAGTGCTTTGGATGTCATAGAATAAACTAGGAGCTTGTTAATTAAGTCAAACATTTCGTTGCATATGTTTCTTATTTGCAGAACCATTTGTATGACTTCTTTAGTAAGTATGGGCCCGTAGTCCTCTAGAATAAACTTAGCGTAATAATCGATTGAGCGAAGAGGTGATTTTAGGTCATGAGATACAGTATATGAAAATGACTCCAGCTCCTCAAGTGCTTGACTAAGCTGTTTTGTTCTTTCCTCTACTATACCCTCTAATTCTTCGTTCATCCTGATTATCTCAAGAGTATTCTGCTCAAGGGCTTTCTTTGTTTTATATTTATCAATTGCCTGCTTTACTGTAAGTATTAAGTCCTCCCTGTCCCATGGTTTTTGTATATATCTATATAAGTTAGCATTATTAATGGCGTATTGTATAGCGTCAATGTCAGCAAACCCTGTTAAAAGTACTTTGAGTGCATCGGGTAAAATCTTGTCCAGTTTCGACAGGAAAATCTCGCCTGTCATGCCAGGCATTTTTTGGTCTGATATAATTAGTATGAATTTGTCGCCGGCCTGAAGTGACTCATCAATTACTGAAAAGGCTTCCTCTGCACTTCTCGCAATTTCTATAATAATGTCAGACGGTATGCTGTTCATTAATTCTGTTTTTAGTGCATTGATAATCATTTCTTCGTCGTCAACGCAAAGTATTTTGTACCTACCCATGCAATCACCCCTCCTTCTATTCTACCATTAAGTCTTATCTACCCATAATACAACTTCCCAAATACAATTTTTTTAACAAAGACTATTCAGACTGTAGCCCTATACCCCATCCACCTAAAACAACTTCCAAATACAATTTTTTTACAAGGCGAAATCAAAAGGACGGCCCGTAATGAACCGTCCCACCGTATTACACTTTATGTTGGTACACTTTTTAATAGGCTCTTCCCCAGTATACCATTTTCTTGGCATCCTTCTGGCAGCATACACATTTATCAGAAATCTGTTCCTGCTCAAAGGGTATGCAGCGGGAAGTAGCAGCCATTTTTTCCTTAATGGTGTTCTCACAAGCTTCATCACCACACCACATAGCCTTGATAAAGCCAGGAGTTTTATTCAGGATTTCCTCCATCTCATCCATTGTCTTGGCGGTGAATGTCTTGGAAGTCCTCATGTTCAATGCTTTTTCATATAGGGCTGTCTGAACATCCTCGAGAATCTGTGGCAGTTTTGCTTCAAGCTCATCCATTGATACAAATAGTTTTTCTCTGTTATGCCGTTTTACCAGTACCACCTGATTCTTTTCTATGTCCTTCGGTCCAACCTCTAATCTCAGAGGAATACCTCTCATTTCGTGCTCGGCAAACTTCCATCCGGGCATTTTATCTGAATCGTCAATCTTAACTCTGCAGACCTTTGAAAGCTTTTCTTTAAGCTCATAGGCCTTATCCAACACGCCCTCAACCTGCTGCTGGACAGGAACGATAACAAGCTGCGTAGGTGCAATTCTAGGTGGCAGAACCAGACCTGAATCATCCCCGTGAACCATAATAATTGCACCTATTATACGGGTGCTCATTCCCCAGGATGTCTGATGAACATGCTTTAACTGGTTATCCTTATCCAGATATTGAATTCCAAAGGCCTGGGCAAAGCCGTCGCCAAAATTATGGGATGTGCCTGATTGAAGGGCCTTTCCGTCATGCATGAGGCTTTCTATGGTATATGTGGAATGTGCCCCTGCAAACTTCTCCTTATCAGTCTTTTGACCTTTAATAACCGGGATTGCAAGAACCTCTTCACAAAAAGAAGCATAGACATTCAGCATACGGATTGTTTCTTCTTGAGCCTCTTCGGCTGTAGCATGGGCGGTATGCCCCTCCTGCCATAAAAATTCAACAGAACGAAGGAAGGGGCGAGTTGTTTTTTCCCATCTCACCACCGAGCACCATTGATTGTATAGTTTAGGAAGGTCTCTGTAGGATTGAATTATATCCTTATAATGATCGCAAAACAGTGTCTCAGATGTGGGGCGCACACATAATCTTTCGGTCAATTGCTCCTCTCCGCCATGGGTAACCCAGGCTACCTCAGGAGCAAATCCCTCAACATGATCCTTTTCCTTTTGAAGTAGGCTTTCGGGAATAAACATGGGCATATAAACATTTTCATGACCTGTTTCCTTAAACCGCCTGTCCAATTCCTTTTGTATCAGTTCCCAAAGTGCATAGCCATAAGGCCGAATAATCATGCAACCTTTTACTCCAGAATATTCAACAAGGTCTGCCTTCTTCACAACATCAGTATACCATCTTGCAAAATCCTCGTTCATAGAAGTTATTGCTTCAACTAATTTCTTATTTTTTGCCATAATAAATCCTCCCGTTATTCTTCTTTATAATCTATCAAAGGCCTTTCTAGCTCATATTTTTGCACTATTAACAAGTTCCATCGTTTTTTCTATAGCCTCATCCACAGTCAGTGTCAAAGCTTCATGGGTACGCCTTGGTTTAAACTCGACCAAGCCTTCTTGTGCCTTTCTTCCTATGTTAATTCTAATTGGAATACCAATTAAATCAGCATCCTTAAACTTAACTCCTGCACGCTCATTTCTGTCGTCCAGAATTACTTCTATATTAGACTTTCTAAGCCTTTCATACATATTATAAGCAATATCCATTACTTTTTCATCCAGTACATTGACCGGCACTATAATAACCTGATAGGGAGCTATCTCCATAGGCCATATTATACCGTTCTCATCATTGTTCTGTTCGATTACTGCAGCCAATGTCCGGTTAATTCCTATTCCATAACAGCCCATAATCATTGGCTGTTCTTGGCCCTCTTCGTCTATATAATTACATTTAAGTGCTTCGCTATACTTTGTGCCCAGCTTAAAAATGTGACCTACCTCTATGGCTGAAGAAAGCTGGAGCTTTCCTTTACATTTCGGGCAAGGGTCCTCTTCAGTAATAACCCTTATGTCATTAACCTCTGCAGAAAAATCCCGGCCAAAATTAACATTTATAAGATGATACCCTGTTTCATTGGCACCTACTATAAGATTTTTCGTTANCGCCACTTCCTGATCAACAATGATTCTCGCTGCTAGGTTTACCGGTCCTGCAAAGCCCACCTCTGCATTTGTAAGATTAATAACTTCATCAGCCTCAGCCATTTCCAGGCTCTCGCATTTTAAAACATCCATAAGCTTTGTCTCGCTGATTTCCCTGTCTCCCCTTACCAAAGCTGCAACCAGGTTCCCATCAGCATTATATATGATGGTTTTAGCTGCTTGATATGGTTTGCAGTTCAGGAACTCAGTCAGCTCTGTAATAGTGTGTATATCAGGTGTTGACATCTTTTTAACAGGTAATTCTTCCTGCTCTATTTCACTGTTATTGGCAGGCAGGCAGGAAGCCTTCTCCAGATTAGCTCCATATCCGCATTCTGAGCAGCATACGATTTCATCCTCTCCTATTTCGGAAAGAACCATAAATTCCTGTGAGCCTGTTCCACCCATGGCCCCTGTGGAAGCTTCAACTATGGTATAATTCAGCCCAAGCCTTTCAAATATTCTTTTGTAGGCTTCTGCCATTTTTAAATATGACTCATCCAGACCTGCCTCGTCCTTATCAAAGCTATAGGCNTCCTTCATTACAAATTCCCGGGAACGCATAACACCAAATCTGGGACGAATTTCATCTCTGTACTTTGTCTGTATCTGGTAAAGAGTAAGGGGTAGTGCCCGATATGAACGAATAGAATGTTTCACGGTCTGGGTAAAAATCTCCTCATGGGTAGGACCTAAGCAGAAATCCCTGTTATTCCGGTCCTTTAACCTAAACATTTCAGGTCCGAACGTATCCCATCTTCCAGATTCAATATAGCTTTCGGCTGGAAGAACAGCAGGCATTAAAAGCTCTTGGGCGTCAGCCGCATACATTTCTTCCCGTACTATTTCCTCGATCTTTTTAAGAGAACGAAGCCCTAGAGGCAGAAAAGAATATATGCCCGATGCAAGCTTTCTAATCATCCCAGCCTTTAACATTAGCTTATGACTCAAAATCTCGGCCTCTGCCGGAACCTCCCGCATTGTTGGTAAAAACATTTTTGAAAAATACATTACGCACCTCTTAATTTCTTTCTGCTTGTCTATCTATAAAACGAGAATGACACCTTGTTTGTTCGTTTGGCCATCCATCATCATATCAATAACATGGTTACTAAATTCGCAAAAACATATCATATGAAAAACAATTTGCAAATAAAAACATGTTTCATCTTCTTACATGTTCGCAGAAACAAATAAAAAACCGCCCCAAAATCTGGGACGGACTTACTTTCCGCGGTACCACCCGTATTGGCCCAACTGTTAATAACCTCTGGTTCATTGAGCCCGGCTTTCAGTCTATATCGCGACAAACGTAAGCCTCATCGGCTTTAAGTCTCAGGGTTGGGACGAAGTTCATTTGCAGGTAAGGCCTCTCACCAAACGGCTCATTCACTGTAACCACTCAATCACTTCACATTCCCGTCATCGACAAAAATATGTAGTTCATAGTTATTGCTTATTATATATTATGTATTTTAAGGATGTCAATGAAAAATGGAGTTCCAGCATGATAATAGTCAACGGTACCCTTCACGGTTATAAAAACAAAAAAGAACCGTCCCCTTGTGTTTCTTGCGTTTTTACTCTATCGCTGAAAGCCAAAGTTGTGCACATGCGTCACTGGGCATTTTCCAGTCACCCCTTGGGGATAATGAAATGGTACCTACCTTAGGCCCATCCGGCATACTAGAGCGTTTGAACTGATGTGCGAAGAATCTTTTAATAAATATGGTCAACCAGTTTTTTAGCTGCGTACGGCTGTATTTATCCTTAAACGCTCTTTCGGCTAAGAAAAGCANCTTTGACGGGCCTGCTCCCCAGCTTTGCATATAGTACAGGAAGAAATCATGCACCTCATAAGGGCCAACAATATCCTCGGTTTTCTGTGCAATTTCACCCGTATCTGAAGGAGGTAAAAGCTCAGGGCTGATGGGTGTGTTGATTATATCGTACAATATTTGGCTGATAGTCTCATTGGCCTCGTTATTCGCATACCATTCAATTACATGACGCACCAGTGTTTTGGGTACTCCTGAGTTAACTCCGTACATTGACATATGGTCGCCGTTAAAGGTACACCAGCCTAATGCCAGCTCCGACAAATCTCCAGTGCCGACAACTATCCCCCCTATTTTATTGGCTATATCCATTAAAATCTGAGTTCTTTCCCTGGCCTGTACATTTTCATAGGTAACGTCATGAACATCCTTATCATGGCCGATATCCTCAAAATGCTGAAGGCATGCTTTTTTAATATCTATTATTTTCAAGGTAGCATTATATTCCTTAATAAGCTCGACAGAATTGTTCTTTGTNCTGTCGGTTGTTCCAAATCCGGGCATAGTAATAGCATGAAGATTGCTCAAGGGGATACCAAGCTTCTGCATTGCCCTTGCAGCCACTATAAGCGCCAGAGTTGAATCCAGCCCACCTGAAACACCCAGCACAAGTTTTTCACAGTTAATATAATGCATTCTCTTCATAAGGCCTGATGTCTGTATTGACAAGATCTCCCGGCACCTGCTGTCTAACTCAGATTTATTTGAAGGGACAAATGGTGATTTATCAATCTCCCTTTGAATCTCGCCTTCAAAAGCCTTGTCAGCTACATAATCAAAGAAAACCTTCCTGAAGTCTTTAGCAATACTACTTCTTCTGGAGGGCTGCAGAATCCTTCGGTTATAATGAATTCTTTCCAGATCAATATCAGCTATTTCGAGCTTATTTTCAAAATAGAATCGCTCAGATTCCTTTAGAATATTTCCATTCTCAGCTATCATAAGATGCCCTGAAAAAACCATATCAGTGGTTGATTCTCCTGAGTTGGAGGATGAATAAACATACCCTGCCACGCAGCGGGAGGATTGGCTTTTTACAAGGTCTCTGCGAAATTCAGCTTTGCATGCCAGTTCATTTCCTGCAGATAAATTAAACAGAAGCGAGGCCCCTCCCTGTGCAAGAAAACTGCTGGGGGGCAACAAGCTCCAAAGGTCCTCGCATATCTCAATTCCAAAGACCAGCTTTTCATAGTTTCTGGCTGCAAATATTAAATCGGCTCCTATAGGCACAGAATATTCGTCTATTTCTATTTCATCAACATCTAAAAGATCAGAGCTGATAAACCAGCGAGCCTCGTAAAACTCATTATAATTTGGAAGATTCGTTTTAGGCACAATTCCTAAAATCCTACCATTTTGTATTGCAGCGGCGCAATTAAATGACTTACCGTTAATAGCCATGGGCAAGCCCACAATAGAGACCATCTGACTTCCTTTTGTTGCATTAGCTATAGTATGGAGAGCCTCTTTCGCACCATCTAATAGAACCTGCTTCAAAAATAAATCGCCACAGGTATAGCCGGTAATACTTAACTCAGGGAAAACTAAGAATTCGACTGATTTTGCTTCTGCCTCCCTGATTATTTCTATTATTTTTGTAGCATTAAAGCTGCAATCAGCAACTCTCAGCTCAGGGGATGCCGCTGCAACCCGTGCAAAACTATGTTTCATAGAATCACCCGTCTAAAAATCTCAATTACGCCAGTCGCACAGCTTTTCAATTTTAAGATGGGATAATGGTAAAGCTGTTTCCTCTGGAAAATTATGATTAATGATTTAACAAGTTAATAATATCATATTGTACCCTATTAGTCATGAAATAGTAAAAACTCGCTAAATTATTTAGCGAGTTTTTTGATATGGAGCGGGTGAAGGGAATCGAACCCTCACGACCAGCTTGGAAGGCTGGGGTTCTACCACTGAACTACACCCGCACTATTTGATTCTGGCGTTTGCGCCGCATGGTCTATTATACTTAAGTCCTGTAACCTTGTCAAGAATGATATCAGCAAAATTTTTCGAACCTATTTGAACCCTTATTTGACACCTCTTTTAAGTCATTTAATAACTCAAAATCTGTACATCTGGCTTAAAAACTAGCATAAACCCTTGATATTCCTGCAGAATTCTTGACTTTTTGTGGTTTTATCGGTATTATGTCCACTAAAGGTGTATTTTCATTGCGCCAGATACTAAATGGCATCTACCAAATCCAGCACAGCATTATAGCATTCAATTCATATGCCAAGGGGAGGTAGTTAGGTCAAATGATTTCTTTATAATTGATTAAATTTCCAACAAATCTAAAGGAAAATATCAGGTTTTTTTATGAACCAATTAAATTATCATCTGTCCTGTTTGTAACTATCTTTTTGCCTCTGGAATATGACAATAAGCTACAGACAATCTACAGTTCGTTGACTTGACTGTGTCAACACAGTCACTATTTATAAAAGGGGTGGCTATTTTATGTCTATACTGAATGTAATTGGACTTCGTGAAGAAAATTGTGTTGGTTGCAATAAGTGCATCAGAGTATGCCCGGTAAGCACAGCTAATACTGCTTTTATCAAAGAAGGTAAGATTAAAGTCAGAGTCAATCAGGAGGATTGTATTCGATGTGGAAGGTGCATTGATGCCTGCGACCATTCTTCACGGTACTTCATGGACGACACCGAGAGATTCTTCTACGATCTGGCAAAGGGCAAAAAAATCTCATTAGT
>JGI24708J26588_10002283_pt1 | contig 14583 bp, 16 predicted proteins | sample BioPla1DNA2_FD_26588 | JGI IMG/M metagenome (IMG submission 26588) | reverse complement strand
TATCTGAAAATTCGCACTAGCCTAGCGAGTGCATCAGTTCTTAAGCTTATGTAGAAGATCTGCAAAATTATTAAGGAAAGGAAGGTAAAAAATGTACGAAAAGTTAGTTTTCACTTTACCCGAAGAGTACAATGAGATTGTGGCTGAAGGTGATGATCCCGGTTATGTGATCAAACCACAGGCATATTTTAGAGGAGCATCTCAAATTCCGGGATCTAATTTCAATGTCGGTTTTCAAATTTTTGTTAAACCCTTTTTCCTGGACCGGGTTCCGCATCGCCATCCAGCTGATGAATATTTAATTTTTTTAGGCGGTACATTTCCAAATGTGTTTGATTTTGATGCTGAGATTGAGCTCACTATTGGCAAAATCGGCGAGGATGCGGAGGTATTTACCATTACTAAGCCTACAATTGTCCGCATTCCGGCTAATGTTTACCATTGCCCACTAAACTTTAAGAAAGTTAATAAGCCGGTATTTTTCCAGGCTGCTTGCATGATGCCCATGTTTGGAGGTATCTACGATACTCCTGAAGGCCCCAAAGAAATGTATTATAACGGTCCGGTTCCCTGTAAATATGACGAAAAGAAAAAATGCGATTCCTGCGGTAAATGCCTTACAGAAGACTGGAGAACCGATTAATTTTTCACAAAAGTATATGATTTAAATTCAGTTTAGAGGTAGGTGCAAAATGGCTAGATACATAGCAAGGCGTTTGCTGATGCTGATACCGGTTCTTTTGGGTATTTCGTTAATTGTGCTTATTTTAATTGACATTACACCCGGGGATCCAGCCAGAATGATGCTAGGTGCCCAAGCCACCCAGGAACAGGTAGATCAGCTAAGAGAAGAACTGGGGCTGAATGACCCGCTTCCGGTACGATATGGTCGCTTTCTTTGGGGGATACTGCACGGCGATTTAGGTACATCGCTAATGACAAAACGTCCAGTTGCGGCAGAACTAATGGAGCGTTTCCCGTATACACTGACACTGGTTACACTGGGTACATTTTTCTCCGTAGTTTTTGGTATTCCCATTGGTATCTATGCGGCTGTACACCAACACACCTGGAAAGATAATGCAGCGATTTTTCTTGCCCTGATAGCAGTATCGATGCCAAGTTTCTGGTTTGCCTTGCTTTTAATACGCTTTTTTGGCGTCCATCTTGGCTGGCTGCCCATATCCGGAGTAGAAACCTGGAAGGGCTGGGTACTGCCGTCTGCTGCCATGGCTCTTGGACTGACTGCTTTAATTGCCAGGCAAATGCGTTCTGATATGCTTGAGGTTTTGCGTCAGGACTATATTACCACCGCCAGGGCCAAGGGTCTTACCGAAGGCAGAATAGTTTTCCGCCATGCATTAAAAAATGCTATGATTCCGGTCATCATGGTTGTGGGTGGTATCTTTGGTTCCTCACTTGGCGGTTCGCTTATTACTGAAATTATCTATTCCATTCCGGGCCTTGGGCAATACATTATGACGGGTCTTATTAACCGGGATTATCCTGTCATCCAAAGTGGTATTCTTATTGTTTCGGCTTTGTTTGCAGTAATCATATTAATCGTGGATGTGATCTTTGCGCTGGTGGATCCAAGAATTCGTTTACAATACACCGGGAAAGGGACAAGAAGGAGGAGGAAGCAGCTTGAAAAGACAACGAAAAAAGTCGAGGCTGTCTGAAATTTGGCGCCAGCTTAAAAAAAATAAATTAGCCGTTGTAGCTCTTTTTGTTCTTATTCTGCTTGTACTGGTAGCAATCTTGGCACCGCTCCTTGCCCCCTATCCCTACTCGCAGCAAAATCCGAAACTGTCTAATGCGGGACCGAGTGCACAGCATTTACTCGGTAATGACAAGCTGGGGCGCGACATTTTAAGCCGCCTGATTTACGGCACACGGCAATCTCTTGCCATGGGTGTGGTCTCGGTGGCAATTGCAGCTGTAATTGGCATTACCATCGGTGCAATCGCGGGATACTACGGAGGTTGGGTAGATAACTTGAGTATGCGCCTGCTTGACATTTATCAGGCAGTCCCTATGTTTTTGCTTAGCGTATCTCTGGCGGCAATCATGGGGCCAAGCTTGCGTAACGCCATTATTGCGCTCGGCATCGGTACAGTGCCCGGTTATGCGCGGATTATGCGGGCATCGGTCTTAACGGTGCGTGAAAAAGAATATATAGAGGCTGCCAAGGCAATTAACGCCGGAGACGGGCGCATTATTTTAAAGCATGTTATACCCAACGCCATCGGTCCGATGATTGTGCAAATAACAATGGGCGTCGGCAGCTGCATATTGGCCGGTTCCGCGCTAAGTTTCATTGGTCTTGGCGCGCAGCCACCGGTACCTGAGTGGGGTGCAATGATTTCGGAAGCAAGAAATGTAATGCGGGAGCATCCGACACATGCGCTCTATCCGGGGATTTGTGTAATGATTAGTGTTCTTGCCTGCAACTTACTTGGAGACGGGCTGAGAGATGCGCTGGATCCGCGCTTGAAGAATTGAGGTGGGCATATGGACGAAAAATTACTGGAAATACGTAATTTGGCAGTGGAATACCATACTGATGAGGCAATAGTTTATGCTGTCAATAACATTGATCTTGTGGTGAAAAAAGGCGAAACAATAGGACTGGTAGGGGAGACAGGCGCCGGGAAAACAACAATAGCGCGCAGTATTCTGCGCATTTTACCGTCCGTTACGGCAAGGATAGTTTCGGGAGAAATTCTTTTTAACGGTGAAGACTTATTAAAGCTGTCGGAAAGAGAAATGCGAAAAGTCCGTGGCAGTAAGATTGCCATGATATTCCAGGATCCCATGACTGCTCTTAACCCAATAGAAACAGTCGGTTTTCAAATAGCGGAAGCAATTCAACAGCATAACAAAATCTCCCGTGCCGANGCAGAAAGACGTGCCTGCGATATGCTTGAATTGGTTGGTATACCGATGGAGCGGTACAGTGAATATCCGCATCAATTTTCCGGTGGAATGAAACAGCGTGTTGTGATCGCTATGGCACTGTCCTGCAATCCGGAACTCCTTTTGGCAGATGAGCCTACAACGGCGCTTGATGTTACCATTCAGGCTCAAGTATTGGATTTAATGCAGTCACTTAAAGAACGGCTCGGAACATCTGTTGTTTTAATTACACATGACCTTGGTGTTGTTGCCAACACCTGCGATTCCGTTGCCGTGGTTTATGCCGGCGAAATTGTAGAGTATGGTACGGTTGAACACATTTTTGATTTTGCTGCTCACCCATATACACTGGGTTTGTTCGGCTCCTTGCCAAAACTTGATTCTAAAGAGCGGCGTTTAAAGCCCATTAAAGGATTGATGCCCGATCCGACTGATTTGCCAAAGGGCTGCCGATTTTATGAGCGCTGCCCCGAAGCAAGCAAGGAGTGTGCGGAAGCAGTGCCGGCGGATGTGGAGGTCGCCCCCGGGCACATTGTTAAGTGCATCAAGGTTAAGGGAGGTGCGGTATGACTCCATTGCTTGAAGTCCGAAACCTGAAAAAATATTTTAGAGTTCGCGCCGGTTTGCTTCATGCGGTAGACGATGTCAGTTTCACTTTAGATAAGGGTAAGACCTTGGGGGTTGTGGGTGAATCCGGCTGTGGGAAGACAACACTGGGACGCACTGTATTGCATCTGACTGAACCCACTGACGGCCAGATATTTTTTGAGGGCAAGGATATTACAAGCCCGACGAAAAATGAGTTGCGTCGCCTGCGTGAAGATATGCAGATCATTTTTCAGGATCCGTATTCCTCACTTAATCCGCGTATGTCGGTCAGCGAAACCATTATGGAGCCGCTGATTTTACGTGGAGATATGACAAAAACGGAGATGTTTGCCGAGGTGCGGAAACTTATGGATACAGTGGGAATTGCAAGCCGTTTTGAGAACGCTTATCCTCATGAGCTGGACGGCGGCCGGCGTCAACGTATCGGTATTGCACGGGCACTGGCATTGGAACCGAAGTTTATTGTCTGTGACGAGCCCGTATCTGCCCTTGATGTGTCCATTCAGGCGCAAATTATTAATTTAATGCTTGATCTGCAGGAAGAGCGTGGACTTACATATCTGTTTATTACCCACGACTTGTCTGTTGTTAAGTATATTTCTGACGATATTATGGTGATGTACTTGGGTCAGGTAGTGGAAAAAGCCCCGGCGGACGAACTGTTTGCAAACACCTTACACCCCTATTCCCAGGCGCTGCTGTCGGCAATTCCTATTCCCAGCATCCGCCATAAGCAGGAGCGTATTTTGCTGCGTGGTGAAATTACATCGCCTGTGAACCCGGAGCCTGGCTGTCGTTTTATGGCGCGTTGTCAGTATGCTGCTGAAGAATGTAAGCAGCCGCAAAAACTTGAAGAAAGTTCCCCCGGACATTATGTTTTGTGCTGCCGTTATAAGGAAATCAATAATCTATAAAAGAATTAAATCCAAGGAGGTAAAAAGATGAGAAAAATAAAAAAACTGTTGGCATTGTTGCTCTCATTTATTTTTGTGCTGTCGCTGGTATCCTGCACCAGCGGAGGAACCAGTAATGAAAACACAAAAAACACGGGCAATGATTCCGGTAGTGCCGAAAGAACATTGAGGATTGTCGCCATGCAGGACAGTGGGACCCTCCACCCGCTGGGAGTAACAGGCGGTTTTGTCAGCATTTTATATGCTTTTTATGAGCCTTTGTATGATACAAGGGCTGATGGTTCACGCAGGTGGATTCTTGCCACCGGACTTGAGCGGGTCAGTGACCTCCAGTATACATTAAAGATTCGTGAAGGCGTAACATTTTCAAACGGTAACCCGCTGACGGCGGAAGACGTGATGTTTACCATGGAGCTTTGTAAAGAAGATCCGCAATTTGCCCTGAACGTCAAAGCCGTTGACTTTGAAAAAACAAAAGTAATTGATGAATATACCATTGATCTTTGGTATACGGAATATAATGCGGCACAGGAACCGGGATTCGCTTCAATGCTAATTATGGATAAAGAATCTTATGATGAAGTAGCTTTGTCCACCAATCCAATAGGCACTGGCCCGTACGTGGTCACAGATTATGTGACAAACAGCCACCTGAAAGTAACTGCGCGCGATGATTATTGGGGTGGGGAGCCTGGTGTAAAAAATATTGAATTTAAAGTTATAAATGAAGATGCGCAGATTGTGAACGCGCTGGAAATAGGCGAAGTAGATATAGCCAGAGTTCCTATTGCAGACGTCGAGTATGTTGAATCGCTAGGGTATAATGTCATCGTCACCAATTCCGGTTTTAATGATGTTACATTATTCAGTCTGTTGCCGGGCAATCCCCTTGAGTCCAAAGAGGCCCGCTGGGCGGTTTGCCATGCCATTGACCGTCAGGCCATAATTGACGTCGTCTATAAAGGTAATTCTACGATTACTGACTGTCCCGTTTCTCATAGTCTTGCAGATTTTGAGCCGCGCTTCCTTAATATGCATGAAACCTATTCCATAGGCTATGATCCGGAGAGGGCGAGGGAGTTGGCCGAAAAGTCCGGTCTTGTCGGTCAGACTCTGCGTATCATTACAAACGGAGCGTCCAATTACACCACTATGGCTGAAATAATCCAGGCTAACCTGCTCGATATCGGTGTTAATTCAGAGATCATTAATTACGACCAAGCCACATATTTCGGTACTATAATGGATGCTTCCAACTTTGAAATTGCCCTTTTTGGACCGGCAGCCCCAAGTATGCTGGCAGTTGATATTTTGGCTATGTACTTAACATTCATCCCCCTTGGCTGGTCCGGGCCTGAACGCGATTTGTACGGGGAGTTAAGTATGAAAGCTTTAACGACGTATGATCCTGAAGAAAGAGGAGATTTGTTGTACGAAGCACTTCAGGTTTTCGTAGACAATACTCCCTGGTATGGATTATGTGAATCGGTTGGACCCAGAGCACAAGCGCCCGAGCTTGGTGGCGTAGAATACATGATAGCCGGCAGTATTTACTATCAGGATATTTATTTCACTGAATAAGGGAAGATTATATTAAGAGCCGGCAAAATCGCCGTTCCTTACTTGCGGAACGGCGATTTTCTTTATAATTGCTGTGACGAGTCTTTTATTTTTTTCTTGGCAAATGTAATGATGGACAAAGTCTCTTGTCTGGCGGTATTATGTATATGTATGATGAAAAGGCTACCGGTAAGAAATTTTTGCTGCAGGAGGAGACGTCATGTCTGAGAAGATTAGAATTGGTATTGTCGGTTATGGTAATTTAGGGCGGGGTGCTGAACTGGCTGTGCTGCAGAATCCGGATATGGAATTAATTGCTGTTTTTACAAGAAGAGACCCCAAATTGATTCGTGTAAGCACAGAGAAGGTAAAAGTTTTGCCGGCGAAGCAGGCGGAAAAGATGATTAATGAAATTGATGTTATGATTTTATGCGGTGGCTCTGCCCGGGATTTGCCAGAGCAGGGGCCGTATTTTGCACAAATGTTTAATACTGTGGACAGTTTTGATACACACGCAAGAATTCCGGAATATTTTGCCGCCATGGATAAAGCGGCTATGGCAGGTAAGAAAACAGGTATTATTAGCATCGGCTGGGACCCGGGACTGTTTTCACTGCAGCGGATGTTAGCGGAAGCCATATTACCGCAAGGGAAAGAATACACCTTTTGGGGGCGTGGTGTCAGTCAGGGGCATTCCGATGCCATCAGAAAAGTACCGGGAGTTAAATATGGCGTACAGTATACTATCCCCAAGGAAGACGCGGTAACTCGTGTGCGCAGAGGGGAAACTCCTCATTTATCTGCTGGAGACAAGCATTTGCGCCAGTGCTATGTTGTGGCTGAAGAAGATGCAGATAAAGAAAAAATTGCTGCTGAAATTAAATCAATGCCCAATTATTTTGCCGATTATGAAACACAAGTTATTTTTATTACAGAAGAGCAATTTAAACAGGAGCACACAAAGATGCCACATGGCGGTTTTGTGTTACGCAGCGGTATAACCGGAAGTAATAGAGAACACAAACAACTCATGGAGTTTTCTTTAAAACTGGAAAGCAATCCTGAATTTACAGCCAGTGTCCTGGTTGCTTATGCCAGGGCGGCATATCGTTTGAGCGGGGAGGGACGTTATGGTGCTAAAACAATTTTTGATATTCCCTTGGCTTATATTTCACCACGATCTCCGGCAGAATTGCGCAGGGAGCTCTTATAATTAAGAGGATTATACTGCCCTTTCTTTTTTGGAAAATCTGTTATAGAATAAAGACGCAAAAATAAAGCCTAAAACAGGGAGCGAAGGTGTAAGATATGTACAAGTTAATTTGTATTTTATTGCTGGCAATGATGCTTGGCAGCGTTAACACAGCTTGTTCCCGTAATCATAACTCTCCTGAGGTGCCTGAACAGTTAAGTGAAGATACCTTGGAAACAATTGAAGAAACAGAAGCAGCGGAAGAAGCAGAAACGGAAGATGTGGTAAAAACGGTGAAAGATGAGCTGGAAGCCTGGATTGAAAACTCAAAACATATTTTTTTAGCACAAAGTCGTGAGTTGGAAGGAAAACAGTATTTTTTAGTAACATATGGTATGAAGAAAAGCAGTGGGTATGCGGTGGAGATTGCAGAAATTGAAAGTTTAGAGGATTGTGTTCAGGTTCATGTCACTTTCAGGCACCCGCAGCAAAATGAGCAAGCAGAAACATTAATCACCTATCCGTATGCACTGGAGAGTATTGATGCCGCCGGGTTGCCGGTTAAATTTGTTGTTCATGGAGCCGAGGAATATGTGCCGCAATTACTGGAAATTGACTATGTGCACCCCATAGTGGCGCAAGCAGACGGCATTAAAATTTTTTCACCCCAGCCGGGATCACAAGTTGGGCGCCGGTTTACTGTTGAGGGGATAGCCAATGTTTTTGAAGGAAATTTTCAATATAAATTAACTGATAATCTAGGCAAGACACTGCTGGCAGGGTGCAGTACTGCCGCCATGGGGGACTGGAAATATTTTAAGCTCGAGCTCAATATTGATGAAAAAATGCCTGTGGGTTCACACCTGCAGCTGGTTTTATACACACAGAGCGCTAAAGACGGCAGTGTCAGTGACCAAGTTGTATTGGAATTAGCTTTTGCCGAAATTTGATTGCTACGGTGCCGGTGTGGCTATGTGCTCACAGCCTTAATTTTACTGTAATATTTTTTCTTACTATTTCTGATATAATTGACGAAGCCAATAGCAACCGGCCTGTATGCTTGCAAAGGATAATAAATTTAGAATAGCAAATAATGGAGGAGGCCTATTAAATGACTCGTCAAGATAAGCTATATGACATGCTGATTATTGGAGGCGGCCCGGCCGGTTTAACTGCCGCCATCTATGCTGCTCGGGCAACAATGTCAGTACTTGTAATTGAATCTGCGCTCTCGGGCGGCCAAATTGCTACCACTGAAAGTCTGGAAAACTATCCCGGGTTCCCCGATGGCATAGGTGGCATAGAATTTGGCCAGCTTTTGGAAGCCCAGGCACGTAATTTTGGTGCCGAGATGGTTTTGGCCAATGTAGAGAGTATGAGCGTTGACGGGGGTATCAAGGAAGTACATACTACTGAAGGTACATTCAGAGGGCGCACGCTTCTCATCGCTTCCGGTACACGTTCCCGAACATTGGATGTGCCGGGGGAGGAAGAGCTAAAAGGGAAAGGCGTATCTTATTGTGCTACCTGTGACGGCTTTTTCTATCAGGATCGGGAAATTTTAGTTGTGGGCGGAGGCGATTCTGCTCTTGAAGAGGGAATGTATTTAACAAAATTTGCTGCAAAAGTCTATATTGTTCATCGCCGTGATCAATTGCGGGCAGTGAACCTTTTGCAGGAAAAAGCAAAAGCCAACCCTAAAATTGAATTCATTTTGGAAACTGAAGTGAAAGAAATTAAGGGTACAGATCGTGTGGAAAGTGTAGTATTGCACCATAAAGGTCAAAATAAAACGTGGGAGATGCCTATTGATGGTATTTTCATGTATGTAGGTCTTATTCCCAACACAGAATTTTTAGCTGACAGCATAGAAGTGGACGCATACGGCTATGTGCTGACTAATGAGGAAATGGAAACTTCTGTGCCGGGAGTTTTTGCGGCCGGCGATGTTCGCCAAAAAAGTTTACGGCAAGTAGTTACAGCCGTTGCTGATGGAGCTATTGCGGCTGTTCGTGCCGGGCAATATGTTGATGAAATGAAAGAGAAGGAGGCCAAACAATGAGCGAGTTTGTAGCGGAAATCACTGATAATAATTTTGAGGATGAAGTTATTAAAGCCGATAAGCCGGTGGTCGTTGATATCTGGGCATCCTGGTGTGGACCGTGCCGTATGTTGGCTCCGGTTTTTGAGGAATTGGCCCGTGAAATGAATGACCGTGTAAAGTTTGTTAAAGTGGATGCTGATCAGAACAAACAAACACTGCAACGCTTTCAGGTTATGAGTATTCCAACCCTTTTATTTTTTAAAGACGGAGAGGCTGTAGCCACACAAGTTGGTTTTATGCCGAAAGAGCAATTACAGCAAAAAATAAATGATGTTTTTAGTTTAAATTAACAGAAAGCAGCGGGTAAAAAGCATTAACCCGCTGCTTTTTGCATATTGTTCTCATTTGGTCGAACACTAAACAAAGAAAGTTTCTCTGATTACGGCTTATGTCAAAGGAGGTTCAAAATGAGGACAATTTGGAAAGGGGCTATCAGTTTCGGCTTAGTTAGCATTCCAATCAAACTTTTTGCCGCCACTGAACAAAAAGATGTAAAATTTCGTTATCTGCACGAACCGTGCCGGGCTCCCCTAAAATATCAGCGTGTCTGTTCTGCCTGCGGTAAAGAAGTGCCCCAGGAAGAAATCGTGCGCGGCTATGAATATGAAAGCGGGCATTTTGTTATTCTTAATGAAGAAGATCTGGAAAAAGTCCCTGATCTCAAAACAAAAACTATTGATATTATAGATTTTGTTGCTTTGGAAGAAATTGATCCGGTATATTTTGCCAAAACTTATTACCTGGCACCCGGAGAGGCTGGGGAAAAGGCATATACTCTTTTACGTGAGGCAATGGAGAAGACAGGAAAAATTGCGGTGGCAAAAATTATTATGCGTAATAAAGAATCTTTGGCGGTGATCCGAGGATATAAAAAATTTTTACTGATGGAAACGATTTTTTATCCGGATGAAATCAGAAGTCCTGAACAATTGCCGGGCTTTGACTATGAAATAAAGTTAAATGATAAGGAAATGAAAATGGCATGTGAACTGATAGAAAATTTGGCAACTGAATTTGATCCCACAAAATACCAGGATGAATACCGTCATCAATTATTGGAGATGATTCATGCCAAGATTGAAGGTCAGCAGATTGTGGCACCTGAAGACCCGCAGCGCGGCAAAGTGGTTGATTTAATGGAAGCGCTGAAGGCATCGGTGGAAATGGCGCAAAAGGAAGTCAAGAAGCAAGAAAAAACAACAAAGAAAAAACAGCGAAAAAAGGCTGCAGGTGCAAATTAATCAGAAAAATAAGCGGAAACTTGCGTTTCCGCTTAAAGTTGGTTAGCAGCCGCCGCCGTCGTTTTGTTTGCGGCTCTTTTCATTGCGGATGTTTTTTTGTTTGCCCCCGGCGATTTCGCGGGCAAACTCAACATTTACATCCTTGGCTTTGAAGTTCTCATCCACACGGTTTTGGCGTTTATTGCGGTTCAGTTTATTTTTTTTCGCCATGTGTTTTGCAACACTCCTTTTTCGGGATTTGAACTACAATCATAGTGTTAGCTTTTTGGCTGTGAATATGTCCGGTACAAAAAGCTATATTTTTTAGAAATTGAAATATTTTAAGTTATTTTTAAGTTTTCCCATGCCTTGTCAGCTTATACTATTCATAAGCCGTTTGGTAGAATTTTACCTCCAAATTTAAGAAAATGGCATGGTGCAAGATAAGGTTTATTACAGGCGAAACAAATACTTATGTTTTAAAATCAAGCAAAAACTACAAATAAAAAATTAAATTTTGCACAAAATATAAATAATGGTCGGAGAAGGTCAAAATTTAAGCCGTTCAGGGAAATTTAGGTATTGAAATNAAAATAATAATAGGTTATAATGTTAGTCAGTAAAGGTCAAATGAGGGNTTTGCATGAGTAATTTAGCTGATTTAATTGAATCCTACATTAACAGGCTTTTGGATGCCAGCCCTAATGCTACACTTGTTTTGCAGCGTAAAGAATTAGCCGAACGTTTTCAATGCGTACCGTCACAGATTAATTATGTGCTTTCTACACGTTTCACCACTGAACGTGGGTACTTAATCGAAAGCCGCCGTGGCGGCGGTGGCTTTTTGCGCATCAAGCGGCTGGATTTGGATCGGGATAAAGTAGCAAAAGTATTATCTGCCTTACGCAAATTAAAGCAAGGTATTACAAGATATGAAGCACTGGATTTCGTGACCAATTTGGCTGAATCCAAACTCATAACGCGCCGCGAAAGCAGTTTAATGAAGGCGGTGCTGCTGCAGGACCCGTTTCAACATGAACAAGCCTGTACGGAAGTATTGAGCTGCATGTTGGAAGTTATTCTGCAGGAAACATAAACGGAGGTGCCATCTTATGTTATGTGAGGCGTGTCAAAAAAGACCGGCAACTGTTCATTTGACAGAAATTATAAATGGTGAGAAAAAAGTTTCGCATTTGTGCGAACAGTGTGCGCGTGAGAAAGGTGAATTTAACTTCGATTACCCGCCTTTTTCCATTCAGAACTTGTTATCCGGCCTGTTAAATTTGGATGTGCAGGCAGATAAGCCTGTAGAATTTTCAGCAAGAAAGCTGCAATGTGAAAACTGTGGTTTGACGTATGCTCAATTTGGCCAAATCGGACGCTTTGGCTGCAGTCAATGTTATACGTCTTTTGGTGAACGTTTGCAGCCACTTATGCGGCGTATACACGGTTCGGCTCAACATGTGGGGAAAATCCCCAAGCGGGCCGGAACAACAGTGAAATTGCGCCGGAATCTTGAGGAAATGAGGAAAGAACTGCAGGCTTTGGTGGAACGCGAGGAATTTGAACAAGCAGCAATCCTAAGAGATCAAATTCGTGAATTAGAGGCAAAGGTTGAGGGCGGTGAAAGTAATGAGTAAGGAAAAGAAACAAGAACCTGCCAGTGAATGGATGCGTATTTCCGGCCCGGACGGTGACATTGTTTTAAGCAGCCGTATCCGGCTGGCACGTAACCTCCTTGATATTCCGTTTCCATACCTGGCTTCAGACAGTCAGACAGAAACTGTTTTGCAGCAAGTAAAAGAAGCCTGTGAGGCTCTGGATGAAGTCTTTGGTCCCATGACTTTTCTGCGGATGAAAGATCTTTCATTGCTGGAGCGGCAGGTATTAGTGGAAAAGCATTTAATAAGTCCCGCCCTGGCAAAGGAACAGCGCAACTCGGCTGTAATCCTGCGCAAGGATGAAGCATTAAGCATCATGATTAACGAAGAAGATCATCTTCGTATTCAATGCTTACTGCCCGGACTGCAGCTGGATAGAGCACTCCGGCTGGCGGAACAGTGTGACGATTTGCTGGAAGAAAAATTAGATTATGCTTTTGACGAACAATGGGGGTATTTAACTGTTTGTCCCACAAACGTAGGCACAGGTTTGCGGGCTTCTGTCATGGTACATCTTCCGGCTTTAGTCTTAACAAAACAAATAAACCGTATTTTATCCGCCATTGCCCAAGTTGGGCTGGCAGTACGCGGTATATACGGAGAAGGCTCTGAGATAACCGGCAACTTGGTGCAGATTTCAAATCAAGTAACTTTAGGTCAAACTAACGAAGAAATTATTAGAAATCTATTTGGGGTTACCAGGCAAATTGTTGAACAGGAATCTCAAGCGCGGCAAATCCTGCTTAATGAAAGTCGGGATCAAATTGCCGACCGTGTTAACCGAAGTTTTGGCATTCTCAGCTATGCACAATTGATTTCCTCACAAGAAGCCATGCAATTATTGTCAGATGTTCATTTGGGCATCGATTTAGGCCTCATTGATGGGGTGAAAAATGTTGTTTTAAAAGAGTTAATGGTGTTACAGCGCCCGGCTAATTTGCAGATGCTTTACGGGCAGGTTTTAGACAGCGTGGATAGGGACCGCCAACGGGCACGTCTCATTCGCCGGTACCTGCAAGAGCGGGCGACAGAAACAGAGGAGGGATAANTAATGTTTATGTTTGGACGATTTACGCAAAGAGCGCAAAAAGTACTGCTTTTGGCACAGGAAGAAGCCGTGCGGTTTGCACATAATTTTGTGGGCACAGAGCATATTTTACTGGGGCTTGTGAGGGAAGGGGAAGGTATTGCTGCAAAAGTTTTGCTTTCTTTAGGTGTAGACTTGGCAAAAGTCCGTGCGGAAATTGAAAAAATGATCGGTAAAGGCAAGCAAGAATCCTCAACTCAGAATCTAAATTACACGCCCCGGGCGAAAAAAGTAATTGAATTGGCCATTGAGGAAGGACGTAATTTAGGGCACAATTATGTGGGCACTGAACATCTCCTTTTAGGCCTGATCCGGGAAGGGGAAGGGATTGCTGCTCAAGTTCTGGCTAACATGGGTGTTGATCTGGGGAAAGCGCGTAAATCAGTTTTGGCGCATTTAGGAAGCAGTCCCGGCGGCCATCCCGGCGGAGGGGAGCAAGCCACAGCAACACCAACACTGGATCAATTTGGCCGCGATCTGACCAAACTGGCTCAAGAGGGCAAATTGGATCCGGTAATTGGCAGAGAAACGGAAATTGAGCGTGTAATCCAAGTGCTGTCCCGCCGCACGAAAAATAATCCTTGCCTGATTGGCGAACCCGGTGTGGGCAAAACTGCAATTGCGGAAGGTCTGGCACAAAGGATTGTTGAAGGCAATGTGCCTGAGACCATCAAAGATAAAAGAGTGGTAACACTGGAATTGGCTGCAGTAGTAGCAGGGACAAAATACCGCGGCGAGTTTGAGGAGCGCCTGAAGAAGCTCATGGATGAAGTGCTGAACGCCGGCAATGTTATCATCTTTATTGACGAGCTGCATACAATCATCGGTGCCGGCGCCGCTGAAGGCGCCATTGATGCTTCCAATATTTTAAAACCGGCTTTAGCCCGGGGTGAGATGCAAGCCATCGGTGCCACCACACTGGATGAGTATCGTAAACATATTGAACGTGATCCGGCTTTAGAACGCCGTTTCCAGCCGATTATGGTGGGCGAGCCTAATAGGGAAGAAAGTTTGGCCATTTTAAAGGGTTTGCGAGATCGTTACGAAGCACACCACCGGGTAAATATTGAAGATGAGGCACTGGAGGCTGCTGTGAATCTTTCAGATCGTTATATCACAGACCGCTTTTTACCCGATAAAGCCATTGATTTAATTGATGAGGCTGCGTCCAAAGTACGGATGAAAACTTATACGGCTCCGCCCGATCTGAAAGAAAAGGAAGAACGTCTGGAAACACTGCGGCAGGAAAAGGAATCTGCCGTGCGCAGCCAGGAATTTGAACTGGCGGCAAAATTGCGCGACAAGGAACAACAGTTA
>JGI24708J26588_10002282_pt1 | contig 14584 bp, 16 predicted proteins | sample BioPla1DNA2_FD_26588 | JGI IMG/M metagenome (IMG submission 26588) | reverse complement strand
AGACTGCTCGTCACAAATCCCTCGGCAATATTAGAGCTAGAACCCTTAAAAAAGTCTTCTATTTTTAAACCTAGATTTTCAAATCCTTTATCAATATCAACTGCTTCCCCTATTATAGATCCTATTACAAGGGATATTATAACTACCAATATATTATTAACCTCTTCAAGCCCTAATATACCTATTAATAAAACGCTAAGTCCAACGCCTTGCAGCATAGTTGTCCTTACTTTTTTGGGAATTCCATTTTTAAAAAATAAGCCTATGGAGGCTCCTGCTATAATTGCTCCCGAATTAATTAAAGTTCCTCTTAGTACTTCCATATGTAAGTCTCCTTTATATAAAAAGTGGAGATGCTAGTATAAACACCTCCACAAATAATTGTTTTATTTTCTTTTAGCAAGTTCCTGATAGATATCATCCCAGGTAATTCCAAGTTCTATCATAAGCACAGATAGGTGGAAAAGAAGATCTGCAACTTCAAATACTACTTCAGACTTATCTTCATTCTTAGTTGCTATAATAACTTCTGTACACTCTTCTCCTACTTTTTTTAGAATCTTATCTATACCTTCTGTAAGAAGATAGTTGGTATAAGACCCTTCCTTAGGATTTGCCTTCCTATGGGCTATAATATCATATACATAGTTAACCATATTGCCATCGGCTGCCTTAACAACTTCATAGGGCAGCTCTTCCTTCCATTTATCTTCCTGGAAGCTACGATAAAAACAAGTATGGTTACCTGTATGGCAGGATATACCATCTACCTGCTCAATTTGCATAAGTAAGGCATCACCATCACAATCTATACTAATAGATCTAAGTAGCTGATAGTGGCCTGATGTTTCACCTTTTTCCCATAACTGTTTACGTGTTCTACTATAATAATGAACCCTGCCTGTATCTAAGGTTTTCTTAAGGGCTTCTTCATTCATATAGGCAAGCATTCTTACCTTCTTAGAATGTACATCCTGGGCAATTACACTTACTAGCCCATCCTGGTCCCATTTAATTTCGCTTAATAACTTCTCCATTACTTCACCTCCTTCATTCTTACTTTAACATTGTTTTCTAACAGATATCTTTTAAGCTCTTTAATTTTAAGTTCCTTAAAGTGAAAGAGGGAGGCTGCCAGGGCCGCATCTGCCCCTCCTTTAGTTAAGGCCTCAAGGAAATGCTCCTTTTTACCTGCACCACCTGATGCTATAACCGGGATATTTACTGAACTTGCCACTGCCTTAGTTAGTTTAAGGTCATAGCCATTTTTAACCCCATCACAGTCCATACTGGTTAGGAGGATTTCCCCAGCTCCGCGCTCTTCCATTTCCCTAGCCCACTTTACAGCGTCAAGACCTGTATTAGTCCTACCACCATGGATAAATACTTCAAATATATCTTTAGAATCATTATATTTTCCATCTATACCTATTACAATCTTTTCTTTGCCAAATTCCTTACTGGCCCTACTTACAAAATCAGGGTCTGATATAGCAGCTGAGCCTATGGAAATCTTATTAGCCCCTTGATCTAGGACATTTTCTATATCTTCTAGGGTGCTTATTCCGCCCCCAACTGTAAGAGGCATAGTAAGGCCTGAACTTATCTTTCCTATAAGCTCTAAAGTAGTAGCCCTACCATCACTTGAAGCTGTAATATCTAAGATTACTAATTCATCTGCCCCTTCTTTTTCATAGGCTTTAGCAATCTCTACAGGGTCTCCTGCATCTACTAGATTTACAAAATTAACACCCTTTACAACCCTGCCATCTTTTAAATCCAAACATGGTATAATTCTTTTGTTTTGCATGATTTCACCTACTTAACAATATCTAGAGCTTCACCTAAGGTAAAAGCATCTAAGTATAAGGCTACACCTATAATGGTTCCTGCTGCCTTAATATTTTTAGTATTTACTAGGTCTTCTAGTTTAGATACCCCACCTGAGGCTATAATATCCATACCAGTTTCCTTAATTATCTTTTCTGTTTCCTTAATATTAGGACCTGACATCATACCGTCCTGGGCTATATCTGTATAGACTATGGTTTTAACTCCGTAGGATTTCATCTCAAGGCATACATCTTTAGCATCCTTAGTGGACACTGTTTCCCAGCCATGAATGGCAACCTTTCCATCCTTGGCATCTACTCCTACAACGATTTTATCACTACCATAAAGCTCTACTGCTTCCTTAACAAGGGCTGGATTTTCAATAGCTGCAGTTCCAAGTATTACCCTAGCTACACCTAAGGATAAGCCCTCTTTAATGTCTTCAAGGCTTCTAATTCCTCCCCCAAGCTGGATAGGAATTGACACAGCCTTAGCCATCTTAGAAATAATATCCCTATTGGCACCTGCCCCATGCTGGGCTCCATCTAAATCTACAACATGTATGTAATGGGCACCTTCCCTTTCCCATCTTCTTGCCATTTCCACAGGGTCATCACCGTAAACTGTTGTGGTGTCAAAATCCCCTCTTTTTAACCTTACACATTTTCCATCTCTAATATCTATTGCTGGATATAGTATCATATTTGCCTCCAAAATTAATTTATAAGATTCCCTTAGTTGAAGGCACTCCCTCAACCCTATCATCAAATTTAGTTGCCATATCAAGGGCCCTGCCAAAGGCCTTATACATACCTTCTACCATATGGTGGTTATTTTTACCCGCCATTACCTTAAGATGCATATTAATACCAGCTCCTAAGCATACTGCCCTAAAAAACTCTTCTACCATTTCTGTTGCATAGGTGCCTAGAAGGGGAACTGTAAACTCACCCTCAAAGGCTAAGTATGGCCTGCCTGAAATATCCAGGGCACATAGGATTAAGGCCTCTTCCATGGGAAGCATAATATCACCATATCTTTTAATACCCTTCTTATCTCCAAGGGCCTTAGCTATACACTGGCCAAGCACTATACCTGTATCTTCTATAGTATGGTGAGAATCTACCTCAATGTCCCCATCAACCTTTACTTTAAGGTCAAATAAACCGTGTTTGGAAAATAAAATAAGCATATGATCTAGGAAGGCAATTCCTGTATCTATATCTGACTTTCCCCTTCCATCTATAAGAAGTTCCATTTCAATATCTGTTTCAAAAGTTTTTCTTTCTATACTAGCTTTTCTCTCCATTTATTTAATAGCCTCCTTAATGCTTTCTAGGACCAAGATGTTTTCCTCTTTTTTTCCTACAGAAATTCTGTACATCTTTTTACCCCTTATATTCATAGCTCTTATATATATTTTTTTAGATTCTAGATGCTGGTCTAAATCTATCTTATCACACTCTATCAGCAAAAAGTTTGCATCTGAAGGATATACCTTAAGACCCATAGCCTCTAGTGACTCTTTAAGAAGTTTTCTTTCATCTTTCATATCCTCAACATGTCCCTTATAAAGCTCAGAGTTTTCTATTACTATTTTAGCAACAACCTGGGTAAAGGTATTTACATTATAGGGCGGTTTGGATATTTCTATAGGGTATAGGGCCTTCTGGCTACCTAGGGCATATCCTATTCTAAGCCCCGCAAGACCGTAGGCCTTAGAAAAGGTCCTAAGTACTGCAATATTATCAAACTCTTTTATTAAGTCTATGGAACTTTTATCTGTAAATTCCCCGTAAGCTTCATCTATCATAATAGGGCATTTAACCCTGGATGCAATTTCTTTCATTTCATCTAGTGATAGGCTATTACCTGTTGGATTATTAGGCGTACACAAGATAAGTAGCTTTGCATTATTATCATTACAAGCCTTAATCATAGCCTCTATATCATAGGAAAAATCCTCATTTAAATCCACTGCTAGCCCCTTACCATGGTTTAGTGTAATAACAGACTGGTACATACTAAAGGATGGGTCAGGATATACAACTGTATCGCCTGGGCTTATAATTCCCCTTACCATACAATCTATAATCTGATCCGACCCAACCCCGCATACAACCTGGCTGATAGGTAGATTATAGTACTTTCCAATGGCCTGCCTTAGCTCTGTGCAGTTAGAATCTGGGTATATGGCAAAGTTTTCATTATTACTTAGCCAGTCCATTACCTTTTCCCTAACTAGATCTTCCATACCATAAGGGTTTTCATTGGCATCTAGCTTAATCCCCTCTGTCACATGGCCTGCCTGGTAGGGAGTAAAACCCATTAAATCTTCTCTAATATATTCTTTATTATTCATCATATCTCACCCTTAAAGCATTGGCGTGTGCCGTTAGCTCTTCACTTTCTGCAAAATCTATGACATCCTTATATAGGGGTTCAAGTGATTCTTTAGTAAAGGATAGTATACTAGGTTTCTTAATAAAATCATCAACACAAAGTGGTGAGAAAAATCTAGCTGTTCCGTTAGTTGGAAGGACATGGTTAGGTCCTGCCATGTAGTCTCCTACTGGTTCCGGGGTATACTCACCTAGGAAGATTGCCCCTGCATTTTTTATCTTTGGAAGAATTTCAAAGGGTGCTCTTGTACAGATTTCTAAGTGCTCCGGCGCAATATCATTGGAAATCTTTATTGCCTCTTCCATGGTATCTGTCACTATAATTGCCCCAAAATCCCTAAGGGATTTTTCTACTATATCCTTTCTTGATAACTTATTAGTTTGGATTTCTACTTCTTTAGCCACTTTATCTGCAAGTTCCTGACTATCTGTTACTACAACTGATGAAGCAAGCATATCATGCTCCGCCTGGGATAACATATCAGCTGCTACATACTTAGGATTTGCATCCTTATCTGCAATTATTAGTATTTCACTTGGACCTGCTATAGAGTCAATACTTACATAGCCGTAGACTTCCCTTTTAGCAAGGGCTACATAAATATTGCCAGGTCCTACTATCTTATCCACCTTGGGAATACTTTCTGTTCCAAAGGCAAGGGCTGCTATAGACTGTGCCCCTCCCACCTTATAAATATCAGTTACACCTGCTATATCAGCGCTTACAAGTACTACTGGATTTATCTTGCCACCTTCTTGGGGTGGTGTTACCATAACTATATTTTTAACTCCCGCTACCTGGGCTGGTATAATATTCATAAGAACTGATGATGGATAGGCAGCTGTTCCTCCTGGAACATAAACTCCGCAGCTTTCCATAGGAATAATTAACTGGCCTAGTATGGTCCCTGCCTCGTCTAAATCCATCCAGCTATTTCTCTTTTGCTTACTATGAAAATCACGGATCCTATCAGCAGATAGCTGGATAATCCTTTGCATATTTTTATCTACTTTACTATAGGCTTCTTCAATTTCCTTTCTGGAAACCTTAACATTTCCTTTGTTTATATCTACCTTATCAAACTCCTTTGTATATTCAAAAAGAGCCTTGTCCCCATCTTTTTTGACTCCTGCTACTATCTTACTTGCAGCTGCTGCATACTGGGCATCATCAAACTGGGCACGTTCTACTAACTTTTCAAAAAAATCTTCATACTCCTTATCTTTAATTACATTAACCACTTTATTTCCCCCTTAACTTACTTAGCAAACTGCTTTCTCATTTTTTCTGTTAGATCATTAATTTCCCCGTAGGCTATTTTCATACTAGCTGGGTTTACAATTACCCTTGCAGATATATCTACAATATCTTCAAATACTACCATTCCATTCTCCTTAAGAGTAGCACCTGATTCTACAATATCTACTATTACATCGGATAATCCAACCATAGGAGCTAACTCTACAGATCCATGTAACTTAATAATTTCTATGTTTTGCTTCCTTTTGTTATTAAAGAACTCATTAGCTATATTAGGAAAGGTTGTTGCTACCCTAATTGCACCGCCATTATTATACTTGTCTAGTGCCTCTGGCTTACCTGCTACAGCCATTTTACACTTAGCAAAACCTAGATCCATCACTTCTAGTACATTTTTACCTTGCTCTAGTATAGTATCCTTACCTACAATACCTATATCAGCCACACCATAGTCTACAAAGGTTGGTACATCTGAAACCTTGCATAGGAAAAACTTATATTTTCCATCATCACTTGTAAAGACTAATTTCCTTGACTTTTCTTCCATTTCACTACATTTTATGCCTAGTTCATTAAGTACCTTCATTGCACTTTTTGCCAATCTACCCTTTCCTAGGGCAAATGTAATTTGTTTCATATATAACTACCCCTTTAACATTTCGCTTATTTTAGTCGTAAATCTTTCATTGCTTTGTATATTAATTAGTTCAACATTTTCTTCATCCTTGAAAAATAAAATCCCACCTATTCCTCTTCTTTTAGCATAGGCTATGTTTGTATCTATATCTGTACCCAAAAGGCTGTTTTCTAAATATAGTCCTGATTTTCTAAGTTCTTCACTNGTTTCTATAGCCATCTTTCGCCCTTCTAGACTATACATAACAAGGGTTTCAGTATTCCAGGTATCAAGTCTTAATTCTTGCTTATTAATAGCTCCTAAAAGCTCATTAATATTAATTCCAAAACCTGTAGCTGGAAGCTTCTTACCAAACTTCTCTGTTAGGGTGTCATACCTTCCCCCACCAAGTATTTCTACTCCGCTTCCATAGGTATAAGCCTTAAAAATAATTCCAGTATAATAGTCAAGCCTTGATAACATACCAAGATCAAAGGTTATTCCCTGGGCAACCTTATATTCTTTAAGTATCTCATAAATCTCTTCAAGTTCTTCAAGTGAGCTTAAAGCCTTCCTATTATTAGTAAGTTCCTTTGCCCTTGCTACTACAGAAATATCTCCACATAGTTTAGGTAGTTCTACTAATAGTCTACCTATATCCGGCTTAATATTATTTTCTTCTATAAAGCTTTCTAGGGCAACTATATTTTTATTTTCTATTAAGATTCTAATTTCTTCTTCTGTATTTTTATCAATACCTGCCTCTTCTACTATAGACTTATAAAATTCAACCTGGCCTAAATGGATAACAAAGTCACCTACACCTGACTCCATTAAGCTATTGGCTGCCACTGCTATAACCTCGGCATCACTTAAAACTGAGTTATTGCCAATAAGTTCAACCCCTGCCTGGGTAAATTCGTGTAACTTACCTTGGTAGCCTTCAATATGCCTATAAGCACTTCCTAGATAAGAAAGCCTAAGGGGAAAGGCATCATCTTGAAATGATGTTGCCACAACCCTAGCAATAGGCGGTGTAAGGTCTGGCCTTAGGGCTAATACATTTCCCTTTCTATCTAAAAACTTATACATTTCCTTTCTTGAAACATTGCCATCTTCCTCAGCAAATACTTCTACATATTCAAAGGTAGGTGTTTTTATAGGTTCATATGCATATCTATAAAAAACACTATTTATCCTTTCTTCAATTTCATTTTTTTGCTTTTGTTCATCAGGTAAGAAGTCTCTTACCCCTTCTACAGTATGTAATTTATAGTTTTTCATTGTATCTCCCTTTCACTTCACCATGATAGAGTAATAGAGTAAGTATATTATAGTTTTTTATTAGTGTCAAGTTTTATTATAGATATGTATATTAAAATTGGTAGTAGGCCTAAGCCTACTACCAATCCTCCTATATTTTAAAATTTCTTACCTGTGCACTTAACTCTTCTGCCATTGATGCTAACTGCTCACTGGAATTTGCAATTTCTCCCATAGCTGCTGTTTGCTCCTCAACAGAAGCAGATGCCTCCTGAGTGCCTGCTGCATTTTCTTCTGATATGGATGATAAGTGTTCCATAATCCCAATAATATTTTCTTTTTTATTATTTATTTCATTGCTTGACTGATTAACATGTTCAATTGAACTTTGCATATTTTCTATAGCCTTAGCTATACCATTAAATTTATTGTCAGTTATATTTACTGACTCAGTTTGGGATATAACTATTTCTTCTAATTCTTCCATTGTTCTTACAGCTGCATCCGTCTTTTCATTAAGGGTTTGAACAATTAGGCTTATTTGCTCTGTAAACTTAGTAGATTCCTCTGCTAGTTTTCTAATTTCATCAGCTACAACTGCAAAACCTTGCCCTGCCTCACCAGCCCTTGCTGCCTCTATAGCTGCATTAAGTGCAAGAAGATTTGTTTGATCAGCAATACTTTGAATCATTTCACTAGCCCTAGATATTTCCTGGGCACTTTCATTTGTATGGATTATTACTTCCTGAACCTCTTTAGAGGATTTCGTGCTAGCTTCAGTTTTTTCTACTAAATTNTTAATCNTTTCCATTCCTTCATTGGTTAGGCTATTAACTAATTTAGCATTTTCATTAAGCTCTCCCATATCCCTATCATTTCTTATTATAATTTCCCCTAGTTCTGATATAGATAGAACCCCTAACTCCACCTCTTTAGCTTGCTGGCTTGCACCATTAGCTATATCTTCTATTGCCCTAGCAACTTCATCTGCTGCCATTGATGATTGCTCTGTAGTTGCTGTTAATTCCTCCGAAGAAGCAGCTAGAGTCTGGGAATTATTAATAACATTTCCTATAACATTCCTCATGGATTCTTGCATAACCGAAATAGCTGTCGATATTTGGCCAAGTTCATCATTGCTCTTTAATAAATCCCCTTCTATATCTACAGAAAAATCCCCTCTTTCCATATTCTGAACCTGCATCTTAAGTCTATCAACTGTTCTTATAACATAACTTGATGTCGCAAAGAGTAGGCCACCTAAGACAATAAATGATAATATTGTAACTATAAGAAAACTAAGCCTATTCCTATTAATTGATTTATTTATACTATCTAATGAAAAACCAACAGATATTGCTCCTGCATGCTGGCCATCAATAGTTATGGGAAGTGAAATATCTAGAACTTCCACCCCTTCTTTTTCATAAAACCAAGGTTGTATATGTGCCTCACCCTGAGCTACTGCACTTAAGGTTCCTTCGTCATCAAGGGTTTGCCCTATTTCTTCTTGGTTATTATGGGCCTGTATTACACCATTTACATCTGTATGTATAACATAATATATATCACTATCTTCTGCCATTTTATCAATAGTATTTTGCATACTAAATTGATTAGTCAACTCTTGAACTGTATTAGCATTTACTCCAATTTGTACAAAGCTACCTGTATTAGACTTTAGGTAACCGTATTTTCTATAATCTCCTGAAATGGAATCCTGCCTAATATCCTCCATTAATTCCATATCACTAGAGTCCATGTAATCTCGTATGGGATGGCCCGCCTCAGCCTTCCAGCCTATTGTATCAGCCAGGTTAGAGTGGGTTATTTCACCCTGGGAATTATAAAAGCATATTTCATCCACATCAAAATTCTTAGCCATTTCGCTTAAATAATTATTATCCAAATCTTCTTCACTGCTTATTATAACCCTAGCCGCTGCAGCAGCCCTATCTTCTAAAGATTGGTTAATTACTTCTAAGGCACCTAGATTATCTTCTATATTCTCCAGCAGACTTTCAGCTAGGAGCATTCCACTATTCTCTATTTCGGAAAACATAGACCTTTTTATATTATTTGATGAAAATACAGCTACAACTGCCATAACAGCAAATACAACTATTAATGGGATTACTATTAATTTTGTTCTTATAGTCCCAGATTTTGTCTTTACCTTTTCTTTTATTTTTACCATATCTAACCCCCTTATTAAATTGTTTGTTAATTTCATATCATTATCTATTTTACCAAAAATACCTATTTGTTACAAGAAATTTCTACAATTACTAAAGCAAAAAGTGGCATTATTTTGCAAAATAATACCACTTTTACTTATTTTTTATATCCAGTAATCTGGATAACTTTTATCTTTGTCAATATTATTAATAAGAAGGGCAACTAGTAGCAGTATAAAAGCACCAAATAAAACTGGCTTAAATATCCACATAAATTCCCCACCTGAAGATGTTACAGCTAAAAATGCTGTTGCTCCTGCTGGCGGATGTACTGCCTTTGCTATTAAGGTTAATACTATTGTTAGGGCAACTGAAAATGCTACAGCTATAAAATTAGCCCCAAATAGGTTAACTGTTATTACGCCTACTACTGCAGCTATTAAATGCCCACCTATTAAACTTCTTGGCTGGGAAAATGGTGCTGCTGGCGCCCCGTATAAAAGTACTGCTGAAGCCCCAAAAGGAGCAAATAATGGGAAATACTCTGTTTCATATCCTATATAGCTTACTATAAGTATTCCAAGAAAAGCTGCTATAAAGGTCCAGATTAAACTTCCTATACTTGGTACTGTAAGTGTGCATTTCTTATCGCTAATCCACTTTTCGAAATATGATTTGTTCTTTTTCATAAGCTCCCCCTGTAAGATCCTACTTAACCCTAGATCTTTTTACCTCATATCCTACTTTAGTAATTGCATTTTCAATATCTTCTATACTTACTTGATCCTCATCAAAGTCTACCTTAGCCCTACTTGAGTTAAAGCCTACACTAACACTATCCTTGTCTACACCATCTAAGGCCTTAATTGCACCTTCAACCTTTTGCATACATGATGGACATGCTAAAGTTTCTAATTGTATTGTTGCTTTCTTCATAATTATAATCCCCTTTCACTTAAAAATCATTGTAATTATTATCTTAATTTATATCTAAGTAGTCTCATACCATTTAGTATAACTACTAGAATACTTCCTTCGTGTAATAGCATACCTATTGACATATTCATCCAATCACTAAAGATAACACTTAGTAATAGGAATATTACAACGCCAACAGCTATAACAATATTTTGGATCATGTTGCTGGCTGTAGCCTTAGTAAGCCCAAGTGCATGTGGTAAACGGCTCATATCTGAGTTCATTAAAACAACATCTGATGTCTCAATGGCTACATCTGTACCACTTCCCATGGCTATCCCTATATCAGCTAAAGCTATAGATGGGCTATCATTAACACCATCTCCAACAAAGGCAACTATCTTACCTTCTTCCTTAAGCTTCTTAACATAGGCTGATTTATCCTCTGGTAGCATATTACCATGTGCCTTAGTTAAACCAAGTTCCTTACTTACTACATCTACAGTTCCTTGGTTATCTCCTGATAGCATAATAAGGTTTTTAACACCTAGGGATTTAAGCCTTGCAAGGTCTTCCTTAACACCTTCCCTTATTTGATCCTTAATACCCATCATTAACTCTAGTTTACCATTAACCGCCGTTAATACAAGAGAATTTCCTTCAATTTCTAAAGCTTTTGCATCTTCTTTTATTTTATTACTTAGGTCTACACCTTGGTCTTTCATTAAGGCAATATTACCAACGGCAACCCTGTTACCATCTACACTTGCTATAATACCGCCACCCTTAACTACTTCGGTGTTTTCTACAGGTAAAAATTCTATATCTCCTATTTCATCTAAAACTGCCTTAGCTAGTGGGTGGCCTGATTCCCTTTCAATACTAGCTAGATAGGCAAGGGCATTTGATGGGTCCTTACTATAATAATTAGTCTTAGAAACCTCAGGATTACCTATAGTTAAGGTTCCAGTCTTATCAAATACAATAGTATCTGTTCTGCTAAAATCATGTATTACTTCACTACCTTTAAGCAGTATACCGTGACTAGCACCATTTCCAATACCTGCAACATTAGATACTGGTACGCCTATTACCAGAGCTCCGGGACATCCAAGCACTAAAATAGTAATAGCAAGTTCTACGTCTTTAGAAACTAACCATACTATAAAGGCAATAACTAAAACTGCTGGTGTATAATACTTGGCAAACTTATCGATAAATCTTTCTGCCTCTGACTTAGAGTCTTGGGCTTCTTCAACTAATTCAATAATTTTACCNAAGGTTGTNTCTTCCCCAACCTTATCAGCAAGAACCTGAATAGTACCGTTTTCTAAAATAGTTCCGGCAAATACCTTAGAATCCTTTTCCTTCTCAACTGGGACAGCCTCCCCTGTAATACTTGCTTCATTAATATTACCCTGGCCACTTATAACAGTACCATCAACAGGCACCTTATCACCTGTTTTAACAAGGAGTATATCTCCTTCATCAACATCAAAGACATCTACTTCTTCAAACTCGCCATTTTCCATTTGCTTGAGGGCACTTTCAGGAGCCATTTCAACAAGTTCCTTAATAGCAGATCTTGTTTGATTCAAGGTACGCTGCTCTAGGTAGGCACCAAAAAGGAATAGGAATGTTACTATTGCTGATTCCTCAAAATTCTGTATAATAAAGGCACCTAATACTGCAATTGTAACAAGTAAATCTATACTTATTACCTTAACCCTTAGGGCCTGATATGCTTGAAGGGCAATAGGAATAGCTCCTATTATGGATGCTATTATTAGGGCAAGATTAAAAATAGTTAAGTTACCACTTGCCCATTTACTAATAAAAGCTAGTGCTATTAAAACACCACTTATTACCATGAGTTTGTTTTTGTTCTTAAAGATAAAACGCTGCATATTAGCCTCCTTTACCTATTTATAAGCCTTATCTAGTTCTGCTAATATATTATAAACTGCTTCGTAACTTTCACATGTGTCTTCAGGTATTCTGTAATTATGTGTTACCTCCCTTAACTGCTTAAATTCCTCATCCAAATCTGGTCTTTCATTACCTGCCTTTTGTAATTTATCCTTCATAGCCTCAAAGATCCTAGCTACATCATGAAACTCTGGATGTTCCTTACCATGAACACGTTCAACAATCGGTACATATAGTTCTAATGTTTCTATGTTTGCCTCTTTAACCTTATTAAATTCATTCATCTTATATCTCTCCTTTTTTATATTATTCCTTAATTTTATAATCATATTCTATTCTAATTAGCAAAACTTTCATTGTAATCTAGAATTATATCTATGATTTCCTTCCTATTTCTTAAAAACACCATTAGTTTATCAAGTTCCTTAATGCCTTCTTCTTCTATTTTGTATACTCTTTTCCTAGGACCCTGCTCACTTTCAACCCACTTAGATGTAACAAACTTTTCTTTTTCCAGGCCCCTAAGGCTCCTATATAGGGTTCCCATATTTATATCTCCCTGACAAAAACCTATATTACACATTTCATCAAGTAAACCATAACCATAATCTTCTCCCTTATTCTTAAGCAAGCTTAACAAGCATGCATCTAGGACCTTTCCTCCAGGACTTTTATTACTATAACACTGCATATCCTCTTTGTCCTTCACACTATCACTCCTATCTAAATAATTTTATAATAAAGAATCCACAGATTTCTCTTTTTTATTTTTATAATATATTATGGAACTTATTCCTCCTATTAATATTAAATAAATAGGACTAATATTAAATAATACTATTAGGAGTGCTGTTAAAATTGATATCATATACTTCTTATAGCCAAATTTAGATTGCCGGCCTAACCTGTATACAGCAGATACTATAAGTCCCACTATTGCCGGTCTTATTCCTAAGAATATCTTGCCCACAACATGGTTATCCCTATACTGAAAAAACACAGTTGCAGCTAGAATGATAACTATAAAGGGTGCCAGTAAAGTCCCTAGGGCGCATACTATCGCCCCCTTTAAACCACCAAGCTTATATCCTATAAGCACACCCATATTAATTACTATAGGCCCTGGAGAACTTTGAGATACTGCTATAATATCTAGAAACTCTTCCTCTTCTATCCATTTTTTGTTATCAACTAATTCCTTTTGGAACATGGGTATCATAGCGAAACCNCCACCAAATGAAAAACTCCCAATCTTAAAAAATACCTTAAATAGCTCAAAAAGCATAGTTTAACACTCCTTAATAAAGAATTACTCCTGATATCCCGGCTAATATGAGTACATGTATAGGATTAAGCTTTTTAATGGTTATTAGTAGTAGGGCAGCTACCCCAACAATGACAGATTTAAGNTCTATAAAAGAATCNCCAGCTACTGTTATAGCTGCAGCTGCTATCAATCCCAGAACTACAGGCCTAATGCCTATAAAAAACCAATCCATATACGGTGAATCTTTAAACTTTTCCATAAAACGAAATATAATACTCATTATTATAAACGAAGGAAGTATAACAGCTACTGTAGCCACAATTGCACCTACTATACCTGATAGGCGATATCCCAAAAAGGTCCCACTATTAATAGCTATGGGTCCTGGCGTTATTTCAGATATAGCCACAATATCTATAAATTCNTCATTAGTAAGCCATCCATAAGTATTAATAGTTTCTTCTTTAATTATAGGAAGCATTGCATATCCACCACCAAAGGAAAATGCCCCTATTTTAAAAAAGGATATAAATAATCTTACTAGTGTTTCCATTTATTCAACCCCTCTATATTCATTCGCATATAGGTTCATATGCATATAGTAGCATAATAGATTTTTTCTGTCAATAAGTAAAGTTCATAAATCATGCCCTTATTCCGAATAACCTTTTGCTAAGTCTTAGTGCTTTTGAATACTTACTTTCCTAAAGGTTACAAACTCGCTGAGCTCAAACATGTAACCTTTTATACGGAAAGTTAGTATTCCTTCGCATAGACTTAGATAAAAAGGTTATGATGGAAGCGTGTATGACTTATGAACTTTCAGTTTGGACAAGTAGGTAATTTGATATATTCGAAGGGATTTAAATAAAAATCTTACAATGGTATCGTATATGAAACTTGTTTTTTCACTATGGT
>JGI24708J26588_10002278_pt1 | contig 14597 bp, 9 predicted proteins | sample BioPla1DNA2_FD_26588 | JGI IMG/M metagenome (IMG submission 26588) | reverse complement strand
GGTCCCAGTTTAACATGATCTTCTATTTCGTCAAAACTGCAGCAGATACTTTTATAGACTCCCTCAAATCTTTCGGGGGAGGTAAAGTCAGGTCGATCATCTACAACCGTAACCCGATAGCCAAGTAAGTGTCCAATGTTCGCCAAAGGCTGGGCAATATGCCCTCCACCAAAAATAATTAGTTCCGGCGTCTCCAAACAGGGGTCCATCATCACAGTTGCCTTTTGCTCTGGGGAATCCGGATTTGCTATGTCTGAGACTAGAAACATACCGCCCTTCCGGCCTTCTTCTATCAATCGAACTACCTGCTCTTCCAACCAGGGTAGCTGCAGGCTTCCCCTAATTTCACTGCTATCTTCAGTTAGCATTATTTTTGCACCCAGCAATTTTTTATCTAGGTTCTTTTGTCCTATTATCGTCACAAATGTATTTCCCTGTTGTAGGTTTATTTCCACATTCCTTACCCCCTCTTGGACAACGTGATACTCTGATACAATTATGATACTCGCACTCCATACACGCCCTGTACAATCCTTCATCAGCCAGGACAATAATATACCTACCGTTTATCCATTTATCTGCCAACAACCGAGACAACAACAATTCAAGAATAATTATCTAGAAATACATACCACACCTGCTAAACATTGCTCCTCTTCGGAGCATACTCATTCAATCTATGCAAAACCCACGCTTCTTCTATATATTAACACGACTTCCCTTGGCTCTTGCAAGCCTTTACTCTTCTCCGATACCACCTCAAGATTCCCATAACCTTCAGGTTTATAATTCTCGACATTATTCTACATAATATTTTATGTCTTGTCTAGCCCTCACTTTTGCCAGACCTAGCTTACTTTGCCTTTACTTATAATAGTTGATTAAGATATGAGAGACGATATATATCGTCTCTCATATCTACTATCCTAGCTTACCTTAGATTTTTGGATCCCGCTTTATTTCCCGTTTTCCTTCTTTTCTTTCAATGCACGCCATACCTTTTCATAGGTAATCGGCAGTTCGGTCATGCTAACTCCTATGGCATCATAAATGGCGTTGGCAACTGCGCCCATAGTCGGTGTCGTTGCACCTTCCCCAACCTCTTTACATCCATAAGGTCCGTTAGGCTCATAGCTCTCATCCAATGTTAAAGACTCAACAGGCGGCATATCAAGAGCTGTCGGCAGACGATACTCTGCAAAGTTACCGTTCAACAGAGCACCTGTTTTCGGGTCAAATTTAACTTCTTCCCAAATAGTCTCGCCGATACCCATGTAGAAGGCACCGTGAACCTGGCCGTGGAACAGTTTCGGGTTAATGATTGTGCCGCTGTCGTGCACGTCCCAGGTATCCACACATTCAATTTCGCCAGTTTCCATGTCAACCTTAACCTCTGCTACCTGAGTTGCGCTACTGTATGCCGGGGATGTACCAACTGCTGCACCCTTGTGGTTGCCACCCAGTTTGCCGGGGTGGTACCAGCCGCGGCCTACAAGTGCACCGTGGTCAACAAAGTACTTACGTGCTACTTCTTCAAATGTTAGTTTAACAGCCGGTTCCTGTTTAATATACACAATACCGTCTTTGCATTCTAGATCCTCAGTGGTCAGTGGGCCATCCAGGTAACCAAAACCTTCTTTGACCCGTCCGGATGCTTTCAGCATTTCACAAGCTTTAGCAAGAATTTTTTTCTTGACCTCTGCACCTGCTCTCGTAACAGCCCAACCAGCCATCAATGTCTGTCTGCTGGCATAGGCGCCAAAGTCCAGAGTGGAAAGGTCGGTATCCCCTGTTACCATTTGGCACTGCTCATAGGGATATCCCATTGCTTCTGCTGCCATCTGCATCAGCACTGTGCTACTGCCCTGACCGATGTCAATTGCGTTGGAATACACATAAGCTCTGGTACCATCGTCAAATACCTTCACCATGCCGACAGAGTGTGGATAGTCAGTCCGGTACTGGCAGAAGCCTGCACCAGTTACAAATCCACCGTTACCTACACCAATTCCTCTACCGGGGCCCATTTTACCTCTCTTCTCGGTCCAACCGGAAGCGTCACGAGCCATTCTGTTGGCGGCAAGCAGGTTATAGGATTTAACCTCATAACCGGCTGTGGTAATACTATTACCCTTACGGGCGTTAATCAAGCGCATGTCGATCGGGTCTACACCAATTGCTTCTCCAACAAGGTCAATATGGCTTTCGAATGCAAATCTTGGCTGCGGTTGTCCGTGACCCCTTTGCGCCCCACAGGGAGGTAGGTTTGTAACTATACGCTTGCAGTCAAACTTGTAGTTCTCAATGGGATACAATATGCCCAGTAGAGAACCGGCATAGTAAGAGGATGCAATACCTAGTCCGGTATAAGCACCGCCCTCTAGAACACAATCAAATTTGTGCGCCACTATCTTACCTTTTTTGTCCACACCAGTGGTCAGGGTCATAGTCATGGGGTGACGGCCGTGGCCATTCAGGAAGGTCTCATAATGGTCAAACCAAACCTTAACTGGTCTCCCAGTGAGCTTGGACAGAATTATCGAGGCAAACTCTGTACCACAGGTGTCTAACTTACCACCAAACCCGGCGCCAACATTAACCGCACGCACAGTCAGGTTACCCATTTTCATGCCCAGAACCCTGGCTATGTGATACTGGTCATAGTGCACTGATTGTGTGGTGGTATACAAAAATGCCTTGTCTGCTTCCCAATATGCTACAGCACAATGGTTTTCGATGAAGGCGTGATAAGCACGCTGGCCCTGGAACTTGTCAGTGCGCACATAATATGCGTCTTTCATTGCTTCGTCCACATCACCAAAATGGTGGTGAATTTCAGTGTTAACGTTGCCGGGGTACTCGTCAAAGATTTGCGGTGCCCCTTCTTTTACAGCATCCTGCCAGGTGAGAACCGGCTCTAGTTCTTCATATTCTACCTTGATTAGTTTCAGTGCCTTGTAGCAGGTTTCCTCGTCTACCGCACATACAGCACCAATTTTATCACCATGAAACCTTACTTTGTCAATACAGAAAATATTTTCGTCGAAGCGAGCAGGGCTCAACCCATATTTCATGGATGGAACATCTTTTGCCGTGATAACTGCCACTACGCCGTCGAGCTTTTCTGCTTCAGAGGTATCTATACTCTTAATGTATCCGTGAGCTATTGTGCTGCGGATCAGCTTACCATAGAGCATTCCTGGGAATTTTAAGTCAGCCACATATTGCGCGTGTCCAGTTGTTTTTCCATATGAGTCATTCCTGTCAACGCTGTGTCCTACATATGAATAATTTTCTTTCACTACGCTCACCCTCTTCCTTTCCTTAGAGTTCTTTAGCCGCATCTAGTACGGCCGCAACAATGTTCACATAACCTGTGCAGCGACACAGGTTACCTGCTATAGCTTCACGTACCTCGTGGTCTGTGGGGTTAGGGTTCTCATTTAGCAGCGCTCTGGATGACACGATCATGCCAGATGTACAAAAACCACACTGGAATGCTGCATGTTCGATGAATTTTTCCTGCACAATATCCAGGTCTTCTCCGTCTTGAATACCTTCAGCAGTAGTAATCTCATGGCCGTCACAATCCATAGCCAACACCAGGCAGGAGTTAACCGGCTTGCCATCCANCATNACTGTGCAGCAACCACAGTCTCCGAGCTCGCAACCTCTTTTAGTACCGGTTAAATCGAGATCTTCCCGCAAGAAATTTACCAGCAGTGTGTTTGCTTTAATTACTTTTGTATATTCCATACCATTAACGTCCATGGTTACCGCATAGCGTTTGACACCTTTTTTATCTACAACAAAGCTAGACATTTTCACCTCTCCTTTCTTTTCTATACGTGTCCCTCGTCAACAGCCTTGCGCAGTGCACGCTTCGTGAATATACGCACCAGGTCTGTGCGGTATTCAGCAGATGCCCTAATATCAGATATAGGCTTGCATTCACCGGAAGCAAGCACGCCAGCTTCGGCTAACACATCATCTGTTACCTTTTTACCTTTTAGGAATTCTTCAGTTTTCTTTGCCCTTACCGGGGTAGCTGCAACAGCACCCAATGCCACTCTCGCATCTTTTATAACACCGTTTTCCACCTGAACAGCAACTGCCACACCAACCACAGCTAATGCGCCTGATTTACGCAGACCAAACTTAATGTAGTTACTACCCGTCATTTTTTGTTCAGGGATGAATATTTCTGTAAGCACCTCGTCATTTGCCAGAACAGTCTTGCCAGGGCCAGTAAACACGTCTTCCATAGCCAGGGTCCGTTCACCCTTAGCGCCAACCAGCTTTGCAGTTGCGTTGAGAGCAATTAAAATCGGCGGCAAGTCAGCTGATGGAACAGCACTTACTATATTGCCGGCAATTGTGCCCCTGTTGCGCACCTGGTTGTTGGCCATTTGCTTGGCAGCATTTGCTACGGAAGCAAACTTGTCCTTTAATACATCTGACTTAACCAGGTCATTGTGTGTACATAACGCGCCTACTCTAACGCCTTTGCCTGCGACATACTCAACCTTTTTCAGCTGCTCCAGATTTTTAACTGAAACAACCACTTCCGGAGCAAGCAATTCATTTTTCATCTTGACTACCAAGTCTGTTCCGCCAGCAAGCACCTTAGCCTTTTCCCCAAATTGTGATAACAGCTGGCATGCCTCCGCGACGCTTTCCGGTGCATAATACTCGAAATCTGGTAGATACACGTTTTCTCCTCCTCTTTTTTGGTAATAATCTTCTGCACACCAAACAAACCCCGTCTCTTCTTCTTAACTTCTTGACATCACCATCCTCTTTAAATTTGAAGCTTCCTGTTTCTAACTATACAGATCCTCGACAATGACTAACTCCTAAACTGCTCTCAATACCTTAAAACAACTTGAAAATTCAGAACCTAATGACCAGGACATACCAATGCTATACGATTTCTTTACCGGTTTTATCTTATCACCGAGCAAAGAACAAAGTGAAATATGCTTTCGCGATTGAATTTATTAGTTATGCCTATAAATTCAACGGTACGACTGTATTTTTTAATGTGAAGAAGCCTGAAGCATTCGGCTATTTATGAACATTGGGCTAAAACATAAAAATACATGCAAACCCTTCCCCAGCAACCAATACAAACCTTATTTAGGTTAATCTAGACCCCAGGAGATATTAGANCCTTTAATAAGCTGCCAACAAAAGGAAACTCAGTGAAACAGCCAATTAAACCCATCGCATTTTTAATCACGACTTATATATTATAACGATAGATGTAATAGGAAAGATGTATTTATGGCGATCGAGCATTGGTGATAAAATTAGAAATGCCATCTATTGCGTTCATTTTATGAATGGCAGAACAACACAATTGTAGCGACATTGGCTAAGCCTGCGAGCTTAAATACATTTACTAATTATTGTCCTGCATATATAATTACATAGACAAAAACTATAAAACGACAAAATTTTCTGACTAAAATGCAAATTGATTAGCCCCTTACTGCCTAAAAGGTTAATAGGGGCCCAGTTAATAAAGCCTTATGAACGGTGTTAAACATTTTTTAGAATGCTAACCTTTAAATAGTACAGTTATGTTTTTTTATTTTGGGAATTGAGCAAATAGAGGAGGGGTATGCATTGGAAATGCATCAGCTGGAATACGTGCTAGCTGTGGCAAAATTCCATAACTTCACACGAGCAGCAGAGGAAATAAAGATATCTCAATCCTCGCTTTCCCAGCAAATTAGTAAGCTGGAAAACGAACTAGGCACCAATTTGTTTGTTAGAACCACCCGGTCAGTTCATCTGACACCAGCCGGGGCAGAGTTTATTAAACATGCCCAGCGGATCATGTCGGAGGTAAAGGAGGCAAGACGCAGCATACAGGATTATGTGTCTATGGTCAAAGGCGAACTTGCTTTTGGCACCATTCCTGTTATTGGCAGTTATAATGTACCCAATCTGTTAAAATCATTTCAGGACAACTACCCAGGTATTAAGATGCGCATTGTTGAAGAACAATGTGAAGATCTTTTATCAATGCTCCAATCTGCAAAGATTGACGTAGCTATGACACAGATGAGCAAAAATGACAATAATTTAAAATTTTACCCCCTTTTGTCCGACAGGATGGTGCTTGTGACAAGCAGCCGGCATCCTCTGGCTAATAAAGAAACAATAAATATAAATGAACTAAGGAACGAAAAACTGATTATGACACCCCGCACATCAGGCCATCATCATGATTTTTGTAGAGCCTGTGAGATAGCGGGCTTTACTCCAAACATTGTAATCAAATGTTCAATTGTTAAAACAATGCTCAGCTTTGTACGCGAGGAGATTGGCATTACCGTACTTTCCTCCAAGGTAGCAGCTGCAGAAAAAGACCCCAGTATGAGGATTATAGAAATCACCCCCACCATACCAAGGAGAATTTCATTGGCCACGCGTAATACCTCAGATCCGCCACCGACGCTGAAGATGTTTTTAAAGTTTACTAATCAATGGGTAAAAACACAAAAATCCAGGGAGGCAGCCAGGAAACACGTTGCCAGGGCCTCTCTCACATCACGAGACATAAGGCTAATCTATAGTAGATAATTTCATTATCTGAAACCACAAAAAAACTGCTGTTGCACAATTTTGTACAACAGCAGTTTTTTCATTCATTAGGTATCACAATTGATTAACTAGTTGTCCTCTAATGGAACATGCCAATTGAAGTCCAGTATGGAATTGATATAGCCAGTGTAATCAGCACGGCCACACCATAGACCATACCATACGTAGCACTTTGTCCACTAGTCCAGGATCTCTCTTCGGCAATGGACTCTGCTACCAAAGCAAACATGTTTGTATAGGTTAGGAAGAAGCAGTTTGCCGCCATTATGAAGAGGGGTACCCAAACCAGGGGGTTAACGCCAAAATTGTTCGCTATTTCAGGCAGTATCGGTATAAGGATAGTCATGGTGGGTATAAATACTGCCACGTCAAAGAACCTCAAAATGAAGAACAGTATTATGATGGAGTAGCACAACATCCAGGGGCTTGATGTCAACGGCGCGATTAGAGGCACTAAAACACCTACCAACCATTTGTTCACACCAGTTACACCAAAAACGCCGCCAATACTCATGGCCACACCAATAAACATGATTAAATCCCAGCTAATACCTGTGCTGATTTCCGGCCCTTTGACAACGCCGAAAGCTGTGAGCAAAAACAGTCCGGCCAGCACTGTAGCCCCATCTGGTATACCATGCATTTTGTTGGTGAAAAACATAAGGAAGCAGACTGTAAGAACTATCGCACTAACAATTTGATCCTTGTTCCACGCACCTAGTTCCGTATAAGCTTCTTGAAAATACTCTTTTTTCAAGGTTATCGGTTCGCTCGGTTTTAGAGCAAAATAACCACCGATAATCAGGATCAAGGTTAACACCAGGGCAGGTAGTAGCATGACCTGCAGGTAAGAACTGAAAGTAAGCATCCCTTTCAAATCAGGAATAGCTTCCATCATACCCAAAATAATTGGGCCGTGCAGCGATCCGGTAAGCCAACCTGTTCCAGGTATAACAGCCATAGCCCAAGCGGTTAGCAGTAACAAGGCACTACCTTTTGATTTTAGCTCCAGTTGGCAGGCCTCGATAACACTTACAGCAATGGGCACAATGATCACACAACGCACTGTAATTGAAGGAGTGAGAGCTGAAAGGGCCAACCCAATGATGACAAAGGCTACAATTAGCATCGGGTAGGAAGGGTTGAACATTTTCATCACTAGAAATCCAATTCTCTTACCCAGTCCAGTTTTGATCAGTACAAATCCGAAGAACAGTGCTGGAATTAGGGTCCACAGAGCACCACTGGTAAACCCGGAAAAAACGTTAGGGGCAGGGACCTTAATCGCCAATGTAAACAACAGGAAAAAAAACCCTGCAACAGATCTGGGGATATTCAGCGGTGCGAATATCCACATTCCGATAGTCACAATTAAAGCAAGTAACACCAAATGACCTTCTGGCGGCAAATCCGGCACCCAAGGCTTTGCTATCCCAACATAGAGGGCCAGAATGAGCATTACCAGAAAGATTGCGTCTGTAACCTTAAACTTTATACCGCTTTCTGTCGTCATGAAGTATTTTCCTCCTCTCAGGTTTTGGAAAATTAGCAGACTCGAAACTACCTTTAAAAATCTTAAAATAAATCCTACTCATATCGCCAGGTATTTGCCTACTAACGGTGTGTAGCATGGGGCGCTCACGCGCCCCCACCTTTCACACACCTAAAGCCGGCCGGAGCCTAAGGCACAATGCTGGTAATGCAGTATTGGCCTTAGTCGCCATTCACCAACATCTCCCTGAGCTTACCCCACTTGGGTTGGAATATTTCTTTCGGCATTTCTTTCAAGTCAGGGGAAATCACAGGCTTGAATTCCATTTGAGAAAGAACATCTTTTTCTAGATCTACCCCTGGTGCAATTTCAGTCAACACCACTTGGCCGTCCTTCAGCACAAATACGGCACGTTCGGTAACATAGACTACTTCCTGGCCTCTTTCGGCAGAGTATTTACCACTGAAGGTGACGTGTTCACACTCCTTAACAAACTTCTTGATTTTGCCTTCCTTCAAAATCTTGAGTTTGCCGTCAGATACCTCATACTCTGCACCGCTGGCGGTCATTGTGCCACAGTACACAACCTTTTTAGAAGATGAGGATATATTAACATAACCGCCCGGGCCTACTACCTTCGGTCCAAACTTGCTGACGTTGGTATTACCTTCTTCGTCAATTTGGGCTGCCCCCAGGAAGCATATATCTAGCCCGCCACCATCATAAAAGTCAAACATGCTCGGGTGATCAACAATGCAGTCAGCGTTAATCGCTGCCGGGAAGTCCATGCCTTGTGCCGGGATACCGCCAAAGGCACCTAACTCGATGGTGAGCGACATCAAGTCAGCTACATTTTCATCTGCTGCAGTATTGGAAACTGTATCCGGCATACCGATGCCCATGTTGACAATAGCGCCTTTTCTCAATTCCATAGCTGCCCTACGTCCAATAATCTTGCGCTCGTCAAGAGGAATAGGTGTAACCTCGGAAAGAGGCTTTCTAATACGCCCATCAAATGCAGGCTCATTTAATGTAACCCTGGTCTGCAGGTGGTTTTCTGGTTTAGCAACTACAATGTAGTCCACCAGGGCGGCAGGAACCTTAACGGTTTTGGGGTTAAGTGTCCTGGCCTGGGCTATATATTTAACCTGGGCAAATACAATACCACCGCTTCTCTTTGCTGCCATTGCTATATGGAGCGCTTCTAGGAACAGTGGCTCCTCATCCATAGTCATATTGCCTTCCTCATCGCAGGTTGTACCGCGGATCATAGCAACATCAATTTGGAAGGGCTTATAATACAGGTATTCCTCTCCCTGGAAGTTGACTAATTCAACCATATCATCCTTGGTGATATCATTAATTTTACCACCCTGCCGACGGGGGTCAACATAGGTACCCAATCCTACCTTCGTAAGCACACCTGGTTTTCCGCCGGCGATTTGCCGGTATAAATGCGTCAAAACACCCTGTGGGAATAGGTGGCATTCACATTTATTGCTTAGAACCAGTGCCCCTAACATAGGAGCCTCACCAATGTGTCCAGCAATGTGCTTTCTAACCATGCCCTCATGACCCACGTGGCTCATTCCTCTGGTTTTCCAGTCACCACAACCACAGCTGTGGGTGTTAAAAAGATCCCGGGGATGCCCGGTTTCCAAAAAACTCTTTTCAATCGCTATTGCCAGCTCTTCAGGAAAGCCGCACAGGCCTGCGGTGGTCCATGCTATAGTTGAACCATCCTTCACCAATGGGCCAACCTGCTCCGGGGTAATAATTTTGGACTTTTTGGACATCGTCTCTTCTCCCTTCAAGTTCCTAATCTTGAATCCTAATCTCCCTACTAAAAAATCTGCAATGAATCCCAATACCACTACAAAAACAAGATAACTCCAAGGCTATCTCTACGCCTTTATAAAAAGCCTCACCTCTTTTCCAATATGTATTAAGAATATATCAACTTCTGCAACGTGCAGAATTCCACATCCCTTATTCAGGTTTAATATTACCACCCGTTAACAAGCAAAGAGAAATATGCGTTTACGATGACATTCATTAGCAATGCCTATAAATATTGCATCCTTAACAACACCGGCAACGGTTATCTGTAAAAAAATAGACTTAAAATGCACGTTTATTACTTTTGCGCCAAATACCCATCTCCCCGGCGCTTTTAATCAACTCCTCACGAAAATCCGGGTGGGCAATAGAAACCAGCGCCTCTGCTCTTTGCCAAAGGGTTTTGCCCTTCAGGGAGGCAATTCCATACTCAGTAACTATACTGGGAGCCAGGCCACGGTGAATAGAAACCACTGAACCTGGTTTCAGTACCGGCCGGATTCGGGAAAAAACCCTGCCGGCACTGCTAAAGGTTGAAGCCATGCATATAAAACCCTTTCCCCCTTTGGATCTAAAGGAGCCTTCAGCAAAACAAATAGAGCCCCCGGTACCACTAATTTGCCGGGCACCGGATGACTCAGAGTTTATCTGACCATAAAGGTCTACATCTATGCAACTATTAATGGATATAAAATTATCTAGCTGACCAATTATGTAGGGGTCGTTAGTATAATTTACAGGCACAAACATACACATAGGGTTATCGTGGATGAATTCATAGACCTTCAGGGTTCCCAGGGCTATAGTAGCAATTATTTTATGCCTGTCTATGCTTTTCTTTGCCCCGGTTACCCGACCATTTTCGACCATATCCACCATAGAGTCCACAAACATCTCGGTGTGAATTCCCAGGTCCTTTAAATCGGAACCTGCAATCATTTCCCCCACTGCATTGGGCATGCCGCCAATACCCAGCTGCAGACAGCAACCATCCGACAGCTGTTCAATAATTAAGGAGGCGATCCTTCTATCAGTATCATTTGGCCTGGCTGGAACTATTTCGGGAATCGGATAGTCAGCCTCAACAATATAATCAACCTGGGAGATGTGGATCCCATTTTCCCAGCCCAGACAACATGGCATATTGGGGTTGACCTCTAGTATGACTGTTTTCCCTGCCTCACACATGGCCATAGTGTGCGAAACCTGGGGGCCAAAATTAAAGCAACCGTGTCTATCCATAGGAGCAACCGGGATCATTACCACATCAACATCAATATAATTACGGTAGTATTCAGGCAGTTCACTGTAGACCAGGGGGATATAAAAACAAAGTCCCTGATCACCCAGCTTGCGGTCAGAGGCACTAAAATGCCAGTTATTATATAAAAAATGAAGACCGGAAGGATCAGCCTTCACCACTTCAGGTGTACCGGCAACACGTGTGGTGCAACGTATTTTTACATCCCTGAGCTCATCCTTTCTTGCGGCCAGGGCTTTGTCCAAGGCCACTACACACCCGGAAAAAGAACCATATTCGACCCAATCTCCCGACTTTACTGCCTTGACTGCCTCAGAAGGTGCAACGAGTTTTTGTTTATACATTTCTGCATAATTCATAACTATTCATTCAGCCCTATATTGAGATAATTGAGTAAAGGCCGTTATCAATAGGGATAACGGCCCTTTGTTTTTCATACCCTGGCCGTGGCTTTTTCGGCCGCCTTTGTTGATACCTCTCCTGTATCTGTTATTGGGGGCCTGTTATCACGGAAACGCTTTGCTTTCAACTCATAAACTGGAAGTGTGCCCGGGGCCAACAGTTCAACATCCATATTTACCATAAATGATAGTTGTAGTTTTTGTGCAATTTTCTTGCGCAAATCATCCCATTGTCCAGAATCCACATCATACTTTGGCTCCACCCGCACGGTTATTTTATCCATTCCGCCTTCTGTCTTAGATGCAATATACTCGTAACTGTCAGAACATTCCGATATTCCCCTGATCACGTTTTCTATCCCCGCAACTGACACACACACCCCGCGTATCTTAATTATGTCCCCTACCCTGCCCATAAATCCTTTCATGACGCTTAGGGTCCGGCCACAAGCACAGGTTGCGCCCGCTTCTATGCCCTTGACCAGGTCACCTGTTTCAAACCTAATACAGGGATGGGTCTTGCTTATTAGGTCAGTAACCACCAGCTTCCCTGATTCACCTGGGGGAACCGGTTCGTCTGTTTCCGGGTCCAACACCTCGCAATATGCAAGATCTTCATTTATATGCCCCACATTTTCGTCACACAGCCAGGCCAAATAATGGGTTTCTTGAGTACCGCAATAATCAAATATTCTTGCTCCCCAAGCTTCCTCCAAACGCACGCCGGTGTTCGGGATAGACATCTTGCCAGGTTCACCAGCAGTAAGAATTGTTTTTATCCCCAGGGTCCGGGCATCAATACCGTTCTCCTCGGCAACCTTAGCCAGGTGCAAAAGATAAGTAGGCGTACCCATTAATACCGTTATACCCAATTTTCTAATCATTGTTAGCCGCATTAGACTGCTCCAAATACCGCCCGGTATAACCAGGGAACCTATCAAATGCTCACAACAGTCATAGGCAGCGGCCAACCCAAGAAAAGGAGTGAAACCGAAAGCAGCGTGCACAACGTCTTCCTTTCTAATTCCCGCAGCCCACACAGCGCGGGCCGCACCAGCGCAGTAAACCCCAAAGTAGTCTTCCTCTGTAAATGGTATAATCACTGGTTCACCAGTGGTCCCTGAGGTCATACCGATGCGAATGAATGGCCCCCTGCCTGGGACACTCATCATTCCATAGGGAGGATCCTGCTCTTGACTTAATCTTATTTCTTCCTTATGAAGAATCGGTATACGATTGATATCATCAAGCGTTCTCAATAATGCCGGGCAAAAATTGCTTTCTTCCCATTTTTGGCGATAAAATGGGCTCTTTTCCCAAAGATAGTTTATTTGCTCACGTAACCTAGCCAACTGAAGCTTCTTCATCTCTTTATGCGGCATGGTTTCTGCAGGAGACCAATACTTGTAACCAACAGCAGCATGTTGCTGAATACCGTTCATAAACATAATAAAATAACATCTCTCTTTCTCTTACCAGACTATTTTGCCAGGAGTTATACCAAGCACAACTGGTGTTTTTAGAGCACCATCCTCTGGCTTGCTTAGTAGTAGAATAGAGCATTTCAACAATACATGGTGTTTGTCACTGCTATACCCGTGTCAACGCATATGTAATTGGCTGTACCCAGTTATCCTAATCCACCACCACCATAGTTGTCTGCAAGATACAGAAATTGCGATTCATAAATTTATCCTATTTTCATTATCATTCACAACGTGAGCAAAGTGAAATATGCGTTCTCAATCGAATTAATAGGTTTTACTAATAAATACGGTTACCATTGTGTCTAAAACACAAGTGACACTAGAACACAAAAAAGTTGGATCCCAAATGCTCCAACTTTAAACAGATTCCGATGCTCCACTGTTTGAATAAATTTATGTGAACATCTACACCTTGCTAAGAAAAATCAAACACCCAGGCCTATTTAACAAGATGAATAATAAAGACGGATCAAATTAAAATCCTTTCTCTCCTTGTTTTTATTCTCAAGCGTTTTTATGGCATACTTCAGGTTATCCAGAAATTTTGTTACATTGATCCAGCCGCCAAATTTTTCATCATAAACATACACAACCCTTGGGCTATCGTTTATTTGTCCAGATTTAAATGTATTAAGCACTATTCCTCGCCCCCCGACTTTTGGTACTCCCTTTTATCCGGGGCAACCCAATAGTAAGCTGTTGTTACAATAAAGCCTCTGTAGCTCCCGGTAATACCAAAATTATTATGCTAACCTGCACACTTCCTGACTTAGTAGGTTGCAGCATTTCTAATTGATTTCAAAATAAATCTGCCCATCGATTTCAATCCTTTTGACAACCCCAGAATACTGCAGATATTCAAGATGTGTGGCTGCCTCACCAACAGCAAACATTTTTTGAGCAAGGGGAAACAAATCCCAGGATGATGGGATGATATCCCAGGTCATCTTGGCAGCAACATTATATGCATTCATCCGACCATTCCCCAAGATTACTAAAACCTCTTCGAGCCTGGCGTGATGGTGCTCTTTTAGCTCACCAATTCTTTTGCTGATATCATGAATAAGGCTCTGGTGGCCAGTGAGCACAAGCTCTATTTCTAAACGATTAATCTTATCTAGACTTTGCAGGTAATGCCCAAGCGGGTTCTCAATATTCTTCTCAAAGGTTATGTTTGGGGTGATATCATCAAGAATATGATCTCCTGAAATCAAAACCTTATTATCGGGCTCATAAAGACATATATGTCCGGGTGTATGGCCTGGGGTTTCTATACAGGTAAACCTATAGTCACCAACCTCAACAACATCTTCCCCACCCAAGATGGTGAAGGTCTGTTCCTTTCGTGCACTAAACCTTCTACCAGGGTGATTATGCATAGCGGTGTGCAGATCTTTTGCCGGAAAACCGTGCATACCGAACACTGCTCCAATTTCCTGCCAATAGTTAGTCGCACCTGCCATAGCGTTTACTATTTCAGAATCTATTCTTCCACAATATAC
>JGI24708J26588_10002274_pt1 | contig 14616 bp, 10 predicted proteins | sample BioPla1DNA2_FD_26588 | JGI IMG/M metagenome (IMG submission 26588) | reverse complement strand
TTTCTCCAGGTCATGGTAGCTAATGGAGCCATTTCTCCTGGCCCTGGCAATCCTCCCCGCCGATTTAACCCCAATCCCCGGGACCCGCAATAAAAGCTCATAATCAGCCCTATTAATTTCCACCGGAAAATATTCCAGATTCCTCAGGGCCCAGTTGGCCTTGGGATCCAGTTCTATATCAAAATTCGGGTCTTCTCCGCTCAGGAGTTCATCAGCCTTAAATTTATAGAAGCGCAGTAACCAATCTGCCTGATACAGCCTGTGTTCCCGCAAAAGTGGCGGCCTCCTTAAAGCTGGCAATAGATTATCACTATTGACCGGTACATAGGCAGAATAATAGACCCGGCGCATATTAAATCTCTCATAGAGGGATTCCGATATTTTCAGTATCCTATAGTCAGGCTCAGGACTGGCACCTACTATCAGCTGGGTACTCTGCCCGGCAGGAACAAAGCTGGCCGCTTTCCTGGACTTCTTCTTTTCCTCCCGGTACTGGCTGATGGCCTGGCCAATATTTTTCATGGGAGTGAGGATATCGTCAAAGTTCTTATCAGGAGCCAGCAATTTCAGGCTCTGCCGGGAGGGCAACTCAATATTTACACTCATCCGGTCTGCATATTTGCCTGCCCGGGCTATCAGGGAATAATCCGCTCCCGGAATAGCCTTCAGATGTATATAACCATTGAACCTGTATTCCTCCCGTAATATCATGATGGTCTTCAGAAGCAGCTCCATGGTATAATCAGGACTCCTCATGACAGCAGAACTCAGGAAAAGGCCTTCAATATAATTCCGGCGGTAAAAATTAATGGTCAAATCGGCCACCTCCCGGGGAGTAAAGGCAGCCCTGGGCCGGTCATTGGAAGCCCGGTTTATACAATAGGCACAATCGTAGATACAAAAATTTGTAAAAAGGATCTTCAAAAGGGAGATACAGCGGCCATCATCAGACCAGCTATGACAGATTCCTACCACTGCCCCATTCCCAATCCCTCCCGGGGTATTCTTCCGGTTGCTGCCACTGGAAGAACAGGAAACATCATATTTGGCCGCATCAGCCAGGATAGAAAGCTTTTCCATCAGTTCCATACAGCCACCCCTATCCTCCTTATTCCTGTTTTATTATACCATACATATGTTTAGCGGGCAATCGTTAAAACTGGTGAAAAATCCTAAAAAAAGAAGGATTTATGCCAAAAATGGGCAAGTATATCTATTATAAAGATACTGGAAACAGCAAATATAAAGGAGGATTTTTTTATGTATTCAGGTATCGGTTCATTTTTCAGGGAAGGCTGCCAGCTTTTCAGGAAAAATTTCGGGAAATTATTCCTCTACAATCTCTTTATCTTCCTGATTACCCTGGCCCTTATCTTATTTTTTATTCTGGCCTCTATAGCCAGCATTTCCTATATCAATATAAGAGTACCAGTTATTTACTCCACTACAGAAAATTTTGGCTTTTTTCTTGTCTTCATTATTTTACTGGTACTGATCGGCCCGGTTTTCTTCACCAGTTATCAATATCTCTTTGTCAGGCTGGTCCGGAAAGAAAAGGTCTCTTTTAGGAATATTTTTGCCGGTTTCAAGCATTTCTGGTCCATCTGGGCGACCCACTTCTTCACACAGGTAATTGCTCTTGGAGGTACCATTCTCTTCATACTGCCTGTACTAATCCTGGTTTTTCCTAATTTTATCAGCAAGTTTAACCTGCCAGCCCTATTTATGAACAGCCAATACTGGTTCAACAATTACTGGTATTACCTGCTGCCTGATAGCCTGTTACCCTATTTCTTACCCCTATTGCTTATCATGCTGGCAGCTTCTTTTTACTGGGCCTGTAAACTGCTCTTTACCGGTCTGGCTGCCCTGGACAAAAGACTCAGCCCGGGCGATGCCATCTACTATGCTAACAATATTACCAGGGGATTTAAATTAAAGATATTCCTCAACTTCTTCCTACCCATCATACTCATGGCTGTAGTACTCAATATAGTGATTGTCCTGACTGAGAACATCTGGCCCCTTGCCCTGTTCATACCATTATTGATTAATCTTTTAAATGTATTTATCTTTTTACCCCTGTGCACCTCTATCATGGCTGCTGCCTATGTCCGGCTGTCTGATCAGTTTGATAATTACCTGCCCGAAAACTTACTGGAAAGATTCACTGCTAAAAAGAACTCCAGGAACAATGATAGCAGTGGAAAGAATAATGAAGATAAAAACAATTAATATAATCAGCGCTGATTAAATAATTACGGTAAATTGAAAAATGCTCCCCAGACGAGGCAGCTATATAAATAAGCTGTCTATCCCAGTGGAAGCCTTTTCATTAAACCAAAACCTAAAAAGAAGGCTATAAATTTCATCAGGAGGATTGATTGTTATGAACACAAAAAACAGTTCTTTTTTTAGAGAAGGGTTCCATCTTCTCTGGAAAAACTTCCCCAAAATATCCCTTTATAATCTCCTTTTATTACTGCTTTGCCTGGTTATTTTTATAATTATAGCATTAGCCGGTACAATAATTATTGCGAAAATAGATACAATGGGAGACTTTACAACAGGCATCATTACAGCTACCCTGGCAGGTACTATTCTGGTATTATTTTTCCCAGTCCTTATAACCGGTTACCAGCATTTTTTTGTTAAACTGGCCCGTAAAGAAGGAGTCTCTTTTAAAACCATCTTTGCCGGTTTCAGGCATTTCTGGCCAATCTGGCTTACCCATTACTTTACAAAAATAATTATTTTTGCAGGGACAATCCTTTTTTCATTACCTGTATTTATAATTCAATCAGCTTTAGTAAAGCCACATGATATACCACGTATTATTTTTCACTTGCAGTTCCTTTCAGAACACTTCCCCCATGTACATCCAATATTTTTTCTACCTGCAAGTATCTTCTACCCCCTCATAGCTTACGTGCTTATATCAATATTTGCCACCTATTACTGGAATTCAAGATTATTCTTTACCGGTCTTGCAGCCCTTGACAGCAAAACCGGTCCAGTTGATGCAATCTATTATTGCAATAATATCAGCAGGGAGAATAAGTTGAAAATATTCCTGAACCTATTTCTGCCCTTTACCCTGATCTCCCTGTTATACATTCTCCTATTTTTCATTACAGAAAAAAATCCTGCTTTTCAAATTACATTGTTAATACTTAATTTATTTATATTTATACCCTGGTTCTGTTCAATAATGGCAGCTGCTTATGTCCGCTTGTCTGAGCAATTTGATGATAAGCTGGATGAAAGTTTCCTGGGCAGGTTTACTATAAAAAACCAGTAAATCTCTTTTCTATGGTCCCGTTATAAAAAAACAGGAGGATGATTACATGAATACAAAAACTATTTCACTTTTTAGAGAGGGAACCCTCAATTTCTGGCAGAACTTCCGCAAAATCGCACTCTATTCTCTTCTCTTAATATTGCTTTACCTGGCACTTATAATTATTGCGCCCATAATTGGTGCATTAATAGATTTAGTATTTAAAGTGAATATTTTTTCATTATTAACAAGGATGACTATGCCGTTAATAATCCTACAAAGCCTGATTTTTCCCATTTTTTTAGCTGGTTATCAGTATCTATTTGTAAAATTGCTCCGTAACGAAAGCAGTTCCTTTAAAACCATCTTTGCCGGTTTCAAGCATTTCTGGCCGGTAATGATCTCCAATTACTTTAGACGGGCAATTGTTTTTGCTGGAGTATTTCTCTTCCTCTTACCTTTACTCATAATATTTTTCCTGAGCCAGGCAGCAGAGTTGCCTTCTATTTTTGAGTTTCTATTTTCCGATTCTTTTCCCCCTCCACTTCTGAACCACTCTTTCACACCTGCTTTCCGTGTTCTTTTAGTCCTTTTACGGCTCACCTTTATATTTGCCACATTTTACTGGTCATCAAAATTACTCTTTGCAGAACTGGCAGCACTCGACAGGAAACTCAGTTCTGCTGATGCCATCTATTATGCTATTAACATCAGCAAGGGAAATTTATTAAAAATTTTCCTTAATTATCTTCCATTTATAATTATTATTTTTTCTATTAATTTCACACCATTGATTACAGTAAATAAACTAATTGTATCGGTAAAGGTATTTACCTGGCTTATCCTCCTTTTATTTATCTTTACACCCTGGCTCAATTCAATTATAGCCACTCTCTATGTCCGTTTATCTGATAAATTTGATGAAAATTTAAAAGAAGAATACCTGGAAAGATTCACTGTCAAAAAATGCTCCAGGGATGAAGTTGATAATGACGATGAGGATAATAATGAGGATGAAAATGATGAGGAATAAAGGAATGCTCCCTGAAAAGGGAGCATTTTTATTATAATATAAAGTATTTTTTTTGTTTATTTATAAGCTTTCGATTTTCTCCCGGATTATCTGGTTGACCATACCCGGGTTGGCCTTGCCCCTGGTCTCTTTCATCACCTGGCCGACCAGGAAACCGATGGCCTTATCCTTGCCACTCTTGATATCTTCAACTACAGAGGGGTTGGCCTCGATTACCTTCAGGACAATCTCCTCCAGTTCACCGGCATCACTGATCTGTTTCAGGCCTTTCTCTTCAACGATCTGCTCCGGCTCCTTGCCTGTCTTGAACATCTCTTCAAAGACAGTCTTGGCAATCTTGCTGCTTATGACACCTTCATCCATCAGCTTCAGCATACCTGCCAGATGGGCCGGGGTCATCTTCACTTCTGCTATCTCCAGATTTTCTTCCTTGAGCAGTCTGAGGAAATCCCCCATGATCCAATTGCTGACCGCCTTGGCATCACTATATTCGGCCACACAGGCCTCAAAATAATCGGCCAGTTCCCTGGTATCAGTCAGGACACCGGCATCATATTCCGGTAAAGCATATTCCCTGACAAACCGCTCTCTCTTTTCCCGGGGAAGTTCCGGTAAGCTGGCATTAATCCTCTCCACCCATTCCCTGTCCACAACCAGGGGTGGCAAATCAGGGTCGGGGAAATAACGGTAATCGGCAGCTTCCTCCTTACCCCGCATGGAAATAGTTTTATTGAGGCTGTCATCCCAGGTCCTGGTCTCCTGGATAATCTCTCCACCCTCTGCCAGTACCTTTTTCTGTCTCTCCACTTCATACTCCAGGGCCCTTTCCACTGCCCTGAAAGAGTTCATATTCTTCAGCTCAGTCTTGGTTCCAAACTCTTTCTGCCCCACCGGTCTGATGGAAACATTGGCATCACAGCGCAGGGAGCCTTCCTCCATGTTACAATCGGAAACTCCCAGGTATTCCAGAATCTGTTTTAACTGGGTCAAATAGGCCCTGGCTTCTGCCGGTGTCCGGATATCCGGGGCACTGACAATCTCGATCAAGGGTATACCAGTCCTGTTATAGTCCACCAGGCTGGCTGTTGCCTGGTCAATACTGCCCTCATGGACCAGTTTGCCCGCATCCTCTTCCATATGGATCCGGGTAATACCGATCCGCTTTGTCCCCTCTTCTGTATCAATCTCTATATAGCCATCCTCACAGATGGGGAAATCATTCTGGGAAATCTGGTATGCCTTGGGCAGGTCTGGATAGAAATAATTCTTCCGGTCAAATTTGTTATAACCGTTGATGGTACAATTCAGGGCCAGGCCGGCCATGATAGCATAATCCACAACCTTTTTATTCAAAACAGGCAGGGTACCCGGCAATCCCAGACAGACCGGACAGGTATGCTGGTTTGGCTCAGCCCCGAACTCAGTGCTGCAATTACAAAAAATCTTGGTTTCAGTTGCCAGCTGGGCATGGACCTCCAGCCCGATTATTGTTTCATATTCCCTGCTCATTATCTCACCTCCAGTTCCGGCCTCTTATTCTCCAGCTGTAAAAGCTTTTCCAGAGAATAGGCAGCCTGAATTATCTTTCCTTCCCCGAAACGCGGACCCATGAGCTGGATTCCGATGGGCAGGTTTGCACTGCTGAAACCACAGGGAAGGGTGATTGCCGGAATACCGGCCAGATTCACCGGTACAGTAAAGGCATCCATCTTATAGCTTTCCAGCGGTGCGGTAATAGAGCCTGCCTTAAAGGCTGTTTCCGGTGTTGTTGGAGTAACAATCAGGTCATAATTCTTAAAGATTTCCTCAAATTCCTTTATCAGCAAGGTCCTTATCTTCTGGGCCTTTACATAATATTCCTCATAGGAACCGGCACTCAGAACATGGGTACCAAAGAGGATACGCCTCTTTACCTCTTCTCCAAAGGCCTCACTGCGGGTATTCTTAAACATCTCTGTAACATTGGCCGCCTCTTTGCTGCGGTAGCCATAACGAACCCCGTCATAGCGGGCCAGGCTTGAACTGGCCTCTCCAGTAGCAAGTATGTAATAGATGGCTACAGAATATTCGATACTGGGCAGGCTGACCTCTTCCACTATGGCCCCTTCTGCCTCCATCTTCTTGACAGCAGCCAGGACACTCTCCTTCACCTCTGGATTATAATCCAGCTCATAATACTCCTTCGGTAAGGCAATCCTCATTCCAGAAAGATCCTCCTGCAGGAAAGCAGTATAATCAGTCTGTTCCTGTCTAACAGAGCTGGAATCCCTGGAGTCATGCCCGGAAATCACGTTCAGGAGCAGGGCAGCATCCTCTATATCCCTGGTGATGGGGCCAATCTGATCCAGAGAGCCGGCATAGGCCAGCAGGCCGTATCTGGACACAGTGCCATAGGTAGGTTTCAGGCCAACCAGGCCGCAGAAGGCAGCCGGCTGCCGTATGGAACCGCCTGTATCTGAGCCCAGGGCCGCAGCAGCCTCGCCTGCAGCCACTGCTGCAGCTGAACCGCCGCTGGAACCGCCGGGGACATGTTCCAGATTCCAGGGGTTACGGGTTTCATGGAAGGCAGAAAACCCGGTTGTGCCCCCCATGGCAAATTCATCCATATTGGTCTTACCCAGAATCACTGCTCCCGCCTCATCTAATTTCTCCACAACTGTGGCATTATAGGGAGGGATATAATTTTCCAGCATCTTCGATGAAGAGGTGGTCCTGATTCCCTCTGTAGAAATATTATCCTTGACAGCCAGCGGTATACCCGCCAGGCTTCCCTTCAATTCACCGCTGACCCTCTCCCTGGCTTCATCAGCTGTGATGGTCACATAGGCCCTGACCTTTTCTTCCACAGCCTCAATCCGCCGGAGAAAACTGTCCAGTACTTCTTCAGCAGTGACTTCATTAGTCTCAAGCTTTTCCCTTAATTCATGTATGGTCAAGTCACATAATTCCAAGACAATTTACCTCCTTCTCTTTTTCACTATTCACCCATTATCCTCGGTACCCTGAACTGGCCGTCCTTTTCCTCCGGCGCATTGGCCAGTACCTTCTCCCTGGCCAGGGAAGGCTCCACCTTGTCCTCCCGGAAGACATTCTCCAGGGAAACAGGATATAGGGTAGGCATTACGCCCTCTGTATCCACTTCCTTTATTTTCTCCACATATTGCAGGATCTCATTTAACTGGCCTGCAAATTTATCTGCCTCACTGGCACTGATCTTCATGCTGGCCATGTCAGCAAGCCTTTCTATATCCTTCTTCTCCAACATATATTCACCCCTTTTCTACTCTAATCAATTAAATTTATATCTAATCATTTAAATTTATAAGATCCTTTCCACTCTTAAACTGGGTATCCTATAACTGGACCTGTATATCTTATTTAAAGAGCTCCAGGAATTCTTCTTCAGTGAGTACCGTAACTCCCAGTTCCCTGGCCCTGTCCAACTTGGAACCGCCGCCCTCACCGGCTACCAGGTAATCAGTATTCTTGCTCACTGCTGAGCTGACCTTCCCACCGGCAGCCAGGACCTTCTCACCAGCCTCTTTCCTGGTAAATTTTTGTAGGGTTCCAGTAAAGACAAACCTCTTGCCGGCAATCCCCTCCAGGAGAGCGGTTGCTTCCTCTTCACCCTCAGCAGACAATTTCACACCATGGTCCCCTAATTTCCTGATAACTTCCAGGTTCCGTTCTTCCCGAAAGAAGTTTTCTATACTGCCTGCTATGGCAGGACCGATCTCATCAATGGCCTCCAGTTCTTCCCGCCTGGCCCCGGCCAGTTCATCAATGGATTTATAAACTCCGGCCAGTACCCTGGCCACTCCTGCCCCTACATGCCTGATACCCAGGGCAAAGATAAGGCTGTGTAATGGCCGCTCCTTACTGGCCTCAATGGCCCGTAAAACATTGCCGGCAGACTTCTTGCCCATCCTCTCCAGGGGCAGCAGGTCTTCCTCCTTCAGAGCATATAAATCAGCATAATCCTTCAACAGGCCCTTTTCCAGCAATTGATCCACCAGTGCCGGCCCGACCCCCTCAATGTTCATGGCATCCCGGGAGATAAAATGGAGGATTCCCTCCCGTAATTGGGCCGGGCAGCCGGCAACATTGCTGCAGCGGAGAACAGCCTCACCCGCCTCCCGGACAGCCTCTCCACCACAGACAGGACAACGGTCCGGCATCTGGAAGGCCCGCTCACTGCCATCCCTCTTCTCCTTGATTACCTTTACAACCTCGGGTATCACATCACCGGCCTTCTGGACCAGGACATGGTCACCGATACGGATATCCTTCCTCCTTATCTCATCTTCATTATGTAATGTAGCCCGGCTTACCGTGGAACCGGAAATATGGACAGGTTCCAGTATGGCTGTCGGTGTCAGGGCACCGGTACGGCCCACAGTGATGACAATATCCTTCACTATACTGGTTTTTTGCTGGGCGGGGAACTTATAGGCAATGGCCCAGCGGGGGCTCTTTGCTGTAGCTCCCATTTGCTCCCTTAGAGCCAGCTCATTTACCTTAATCACCAGCCCGTCTATCTCAAAGGGGAGCTCATCCCGTTTTGCCGTCCACTCCTTACAGACCTCGATAAGTTCTTCTATAGTACTGCAGCTCCGGTACCAGTTAGCCTTAAAGCCCAGTTTCTGCAACAATTCCAGGGCCTCTGTATCTGTCCTGATCTCCCTTCCCTCCAGATTGACCAGGTCATAGACCTGCATGGACAGAGAGCGGGAGGCTGCTACCCTGGGATCCAGCTGGCGGACGGAACCGGCAGCCGCATTCCGGGGATTGGCAAAGGGTTCCTCACCCTGTTCCAGCCTTTCCTCATTAATCCGCTGAAAATCCTCTTTACTGATATAGACCTCCCCCCTCACCTCCATGGTCAGGGGTTCAGCCAGTCTCAACGGTACAGAATGGATAGTCCTGATATTCTCCGTAACCACTTCCCCTACAATCCCATTGCCCCTGGTGGCGGCAAGGGCCAGAACACCTTCCTCGTATCTTAAAACAGCAGTCAGGCCGTCAATCTTATGCTCAACCAGGAAATCCAGATTCCTTCTGCCCGCCAGTCTATAAACCCGCTCTACAAAATCCCGCAGGTCACCTTCACTGAAGGCATTGCTCAGGCTCAACATGGGTACACTATGCTCTATCTTCTCAAAGGCATCCAGGGGTTCTCCCCCTACCCTCTGGGTCGGCGAATCCACTGTTATGAGTTCCGGGTATTCTTTCTCCAGCTTCTCCAGTTCCTGCATCAACTGGTCAAACTCTGCGTCTGAAATCTCCGGTGAGTCCAGTACATAATATCGGTATTCATGATAACGGATTTCTTCCCGTAGTTTTTCAATCCTCTCTCTGACAGCTTTATCCGGCAATCTCTTGACCTCCTCCCCGGTATGTCTCTCCATGGTTTACCAGTATTATATCTATCCCTATAATTTATTCTTATAATACCCATTTTCCTGCTTATATCAACAATAATTATATGTTTTCTCAGGCCTAAAGTCAAACAGAAAAGGGCATAAAACCATAAGGCTCTACGGTCTTTTGCCCTTCACTGTAAAGCTATGAGTTTTTAACAGGGGCCTTGACTAACCTTTTATAGCACCGGCTGTCATACCACTAATAATCTTCTCCTGGAAGAAGATATAGACAATCAATAATGGCTGCCTCCTCCAGCTCCACCGGTATCTCCCGGATAAAGCCAGTCAGAATAAATATTGAAACCGGTAAGCTAAAAGCCACATAAGGGCCGATTAAACCGGTCAGGGTATCATACAGGCCCAGGGATAAAGTCATCTTATAGACCGGTATCAATGTGGAATGAATAGGAATCATCATACCGGCCACAAAAAACATGAAGACAGCATTACTGAAACGGAAATTAATCCTGGCAATGGCATAACCAGCCAGTGCCGAAGCAATGATAATGATGAAAACCGAAATTGCACAGACGATGATACTATTTATAAAATATTTATAAAAGCCGGAATCAATGACAACGGCACGGTAATTATCAAATTTATAAGAAGTAGGGAATGACCAGACAGGGGTCGTAAAAAACTCTATATTACCCTTAAAACTATTCTGCAATAAAAATATGATGGGATAACCGGTAATTATTAACCAGATAATCAAGAGAAAATAGATGATTGTTTTCTGGAACAGATTCAGGTCCCTCATTGCTTACCACCTCGATTTCTTCCGCAGATTGGTAATGTAAAGGAAAAAGACAGAAACAGCAAAGGCAATGGTAAAGAGACTGAAGGATATGGTACTACCATAACCCATCCTCATCTCTGTAAAGGCCTTTACATACATGTAGGTTGCCATAACCTCCGAGGCATGATTGGGCCCTCCGCCGGTTAGGGCAAAAATCAGGGCAAAATACTTTAATGAACCTACTATGACCAGCACGGCCGCATTGACTATGGTCGGCCATAATAAAGGTATGGTTATCCGCCAGAAGGACTGTAAGGAAGTGGCACCATCAATTTTAGCAGCTTCATATAATTCCTCCGGTATACTGGTTATACCGGCCATGAAGATAATCATATATAAGGGAATATACTGCCAGCAGGTGGCAACGACCACCGAATAAAAAGCCACAGCAGGATCGCCCAACCAGTCCAGGGCAAATCTTTCCAGACCAATTAACCTGAAAAAACTATTAATTAAGCCAAAATAGGGATCATACATATAACGCCAGAGAAAAGCCACTGCTACTGATGAAATCAGCATGGGGATAAAGAAAATAACCTTAAAAATCCTGCTGCCCTTTAATCTTGAAGACAATAGGGCTGCCAAAACCAGGCCGATAGGAATCTGGGTTATAAGGGAAAAGAAGACCAATTTAAAATTATTCTTTACCGATAACCAGAAAACCCGGTCATTGATTAATCTTTTCCAGTTCTCCCAGCCAATAAATCTCCCTTGATTGATACCTCTCCAATCAAAAAAGGAATAATATGCTGAAATAGGAATTGGGGCGACCAGGTAAAGGATACAGAAAAATGCAGCCGGTAATAAAAAAAGAAAGATAACGAATCTTCTTGAATGTATGAAAGCTTTCACGTTTTTCACCCCTGTTCGGTAGGAAGATTTATGGATAGTAAGGGGCAACCCCCTTACTATCCAGCAATATTACTTACCAATCCTCTATTGAATACCTATTTACCAAATACCTCCACTGCTGTTGCCTCCATCTGGTTGGCAGCTTCTTCCGGAGTAATCTGGAGACCAAAGAGGGCCTGGGTTGTATTAAGGTGTACCTCAGCCAGTTCCAGAGGCAGGGCCTGGTCATACCAGAGCTGTACATGTGGAGCCTGGTTTAATAACTCATTGGTCTTCCTTATCTTAGCATCTTTAATATCATCTTCAGCACCGGTAAATGGAGGTATATTACCGGCAGCTACTAATTTTTTAGCCATCTTCGCATCTGTCAAGTACTTCAGGAACTCAACAGCCAGTTCCGGATTAGCACATTTTTTGGAAACAGAATAGTAATTGTCGCCAGGTGTACCAATCAAGTTCTTTGGATCTCCCTTGCCACCATCGATAGCCGGGAAGGGGAAGAAATCAATCTTCTCATTCATTTCCGGGTTCTCAGATGGGAAGGTACCATTGGCCCAGGTTCCCATCAGATACATGGCTGCCCTGTCAGCATAGAGTAAAGCCCTGGATTGGCCTGTATCCTCATCCATACCGTTTACACCCTGTGGGAAGGCACCCTTTCTGACCAGTTCCTGGATAATTTCACCGGCCCTGATAAAGGGCTCATCATTAAAGGCACCGGTTCTATTCAGGGCATTATTGAAAGCCTCAGGCCCGCCGATACGGTCAACCAGGTATACATAATACATGGAGCCAGTCCATCTGGTCTTATTGGCCAGTGAGAATGGAATGATATTATTGGCCTTCAATACATCCACTACATTAAGCAGCTCACTATAGGTTTTGGGAACAGACAGTCCATATTTTTCAAATAAATCGGTACGATAGTAAATAACAGCTGTATTCATACTTGTTACCGGTAAACCATAATATTTACCATCAAACATACCGATAGCAAGACTTGCCGGTACAAAACGGTCCAGCCATTCATCAGTCATGTAAGGAGTAAGGTCCAAAACCTTATCTTCCTTTACATAGAGTTCCAGGCTGGAGCTACCCCAGCTCATGAAGATGTCAGGCTCATTATTGGCTGACATGGCTGTCCTGATCCTGGTCTTGTAATGATCATTGGAGATAGGCTCATGCTTGATCTTAACGCCTGGATGATCAGCCTCAAACCTGGCAATGGCATCCAGTACTGCAGGAGTACTATTGTCACTCTCTGTACGGATGTCCTAGAGAACCAGAACTACATCCTGGGCAAAAACCAGTGTACCCAACAGTAAGAACAACAACAACACAGATAAATACTTCTTCATAATATATCCCCCTTTTATTTATTTATAACATTTTTAACTATAACTAACCATTATTCTATAGAATTACCTCTTTTACCCATTAATTTGTCTAAAATATTCTTTATTTAACAAATTATCTGATTTATAATCACAAAGACATGCAGCCTTTTGTCGTAAAATGCTGAAGGCTGCGAAAGCGTTTTAGTTTATTTTACAATATATATATATTCTCGCTTGCTTAAAATATTCCTGCACTTTTTTTTGAATTATTTGTTTATTAGGAAAGTTTTAGGCGAAAGGTCCCGGTATGCCCCTAGACCCGTTTGATAGGGGCATACTCGGCCATCAACCTCCTTACCTTTTTATCATTAAACTCTATTTTCAGTAAAAGGCCGTGATTATCCTCCACACTGAGCACAACACCTATTCCCCATTTGGGATGATAGATTTTATCTCCAGCCTTATAGGTATTGCTTTTCATGCTTTTATCGCTGTCTATACCTTTTTCATCCTCCTGGTCCGTAACACCGGCAGCCAACCCGCTGTTTTCCTCCCTTTCATTCACCCCGCTGATCAGTTCAGCCGGTATCTCGGAAAGAAAACGGGATGGGGGATTGCTCTGGAACTGGCCGAAACGCAGTCTTTCCCTGGCAGAACAAAGATACAATTCCTCCATGGCCCTGGTAATTCCCACATAACAGAGCCTCCTCTCCTCCTCCAGCTCCTCCTCATCGAACATGGAGTTAGAATGGGGAAATATCCCCTCCTCCATTCCCACCATGAACACAACGGGGAATTCCAGGCCCTTGGCCGAATGAATGGTCATCAAGGTAACATGCTCCCCGGTCTCATCCATTGTATCGATATCACTGACCAGGGAGACCTCTTCCAGGAAGGCAGCCAGGGAATCCTCCCCTTCTTCATTTTGAAAACTGCTCATTACAGAAAACAACTCCTGAATATTCTCCAGCCTGGTCTGGGCCTCGATGGTCCCTTCTTTCATCAATTCAGCCTCATAGCCGGTTTCATGCAGGATCCTCTGCATCAGGAGGGCGACAGACAGGTCCTGGCTGTCCGCCCGGAAATCCTCCATCATATCTATAAAGTTCTTTACTTTATTCCGGTAGCCTGCACCCAGGGCAGAATTCTCTTCTACCTTCAGGCAGGCCTCATATAGACTCAGGTCCCTTTCGGCAGCAAAGGCAGTCAGTTTACCCAGGGTCCCTGCCCCTATACCCCTTGCCGGTTTATTGATTATCCGCAAAAGACTGATATCATCTGAGGGATTATAGATAACCCGCAGATAGGCAATAAGATCCTTTATCTCCATGCGGTCATAGAAACGGAGCCCACCGATAATCTGATAGGGGATACCATATCTGAGGAAATAATCCTCTATAACCCTGGACTGGGAATTGGTCCTGTATAAAACAGCCACATCCTTATAGGAATAACCCTTATCCTCCAGTTCCTTGATGGTCCTGCTGACAAAATTGGCCTCATCCTTTTCATCAAAGGCCAGGAAGTATTTCAGGTTATTCCCCTCCCCTCTCTCTGTCCAGAGTCTTTTTTCCCTGCGGGACAAATTGTTGGCAATGACACTATCTGCAGCCCGTAATATCTTACCCATGGAGCGGTAATTCTGCTCCAGCTTGATGATACTGGCATCAGGATAATCCTTCTCAAAATTAAGGATATTTCTGATATCTGCACCCCTGAAGCCATAAATACCCTGGTCCGGATCACCGACAACACAGATATTCCTATACTTGCCCGCCAGAAGTTGCACCAGCTGGTACTGGGCTGTATTCACGTCCTGATATTCATCAATTGAAATATATTTAAAGCGGTCCTGGTAATGTTCCAGTACCATCGGATATTTCCTGAACAGC
>JGI24708J26588_10002268_pt1 | contig 14637 bp, 14 predicted proteins | sample BioPla1DNA2_FD_26588 | JGI IMG/M metagenome (IMG submission 26588) | reverse complement strand
TATTAACGTTCGTGAATATTTTAATATACTGATGCGGAAGAAAACGTTTGGTGTATTATCCTTCCGGGACCCAGTTCCAGCGTGTGCGCAGTTAAAGAATGCGATCGAGTTTTTGTTTGGGAGATAAAAGGATGAGGATCTGTTATTTGGCGGATGCTAGGAGCGGACATACAAAGCGATGGATTGAATATTTTGCAAAGGACAATGAAGTTGATTTGATCACATTTGACTATGCCACCAAAGATGGTGCTTTCATCACCGAAAAGGACTACATCAAGATGGGGGTTAGGGTGCATAAAATCCCTAGAAAAATACCTAATCTCTTATTGACACCGGTTATTGTGCGCCGATTAATCCATAAGATAGCCCCAGATGTTCTGCACGCCCATTATGCCACCCAATATGGTTTCTGTGGTGCATTCAGCGGATTTCACCCGTTTATCTTATCTATATGGGGGAGTGACGTACTGATAGATCCAGACAAATCTGTGATTCTTAAGCTAATGGTGAAGACGGCATTAAAGAATGCAGATTTGGTCCATGCAGGTTCGAAGATATTCGTGGAACTGGCTTCTAAAAAGTATGCAATCGAACCCGAAAAAACAATGTGGACGTATTACGGGGTCTTGGACGATTTTATAAGTTCTGAATGCCACTCTTCAGATCTCCCCCGAGGTGTAGATGACCACAATAGTATACATATCATTAGCATACGTGGGTTTGATCCTATCTATTCAATAGAAACTCTGATTGCTGCCATACCCAAGGTTCGAGAAAGATATTCCCATATCTGCTTCACGGTTATAGGGGAGGGGCCTGAACCTGAAGAAAAAAAGATTAAAGATCTGGCGGCAGCCCTCAAGATAGATAATGTAGTCCAGTTCAGAGAGTTTGTCCCTCATGATGAATTGCCCAGTGTTTTAAAGCACTCTGATATCTACGTTGACACCCTTCCCGTATCTGCAGGCGTTTCTGTGGGTTTGTTGGAAGCTATGGCATCTGGTTGTTTCCCAATCGTTGCTCGAATTCCCGGCGTATCAGAAGTTATTACGGATGGCAAAAATGGATTGATCTATGAAGGGAAAAACTCTGACCACCTGGCGGAAAAAATCTGCCTTGCGATTGAAAATACCAATCTAAGGAAGAATGCCAGAAAAACCAACATCGAACTGATTCTTGAACGCGGCCTCTATAACAAGAATATGAGTCGAATAAATGAAAAGTATCTTGAACTTGCATCATCTGATAAAACTTCGTAATTCCGGATGGGAAACAACCCCACAAACTCTAAAAAATCTTAATCAGGAATTAGTTCCTCAAGATGCATATAAATAATTATTCCATTTTCTAATTGCACCTTAGCCAGAGTTTGGGGTTATCGCTTATCTGCATTTCTTTATCAGGTCGTAAATACGTTTGTATGATAACCCATCTTCATATTCGTGAAAAATTTTCCTGATACAGGCTCTCTTCTCTGAATCTTTCTTCGGGTCTTGGATGTAAGCTCGCATCGCCTCGATAAGTTCCTCGTTCGTTGAAACTTTTGGCCCGGGGGTGATGTGCTGGTAGTTGTACAATAATCCAGGCTTTTTCTCGTATTCTTCAAGATCGTACGGCACAAAAATTAGCGGTCTATCCAGAAGGAGGTAGTCAACCCATATACCAGAGTAATCGCTGATCAAGATATCGACAAAGGGTAGTAGTTCCTGTACATCTTCGAATACGTCAGAGGTAGCAGCAATTACTCTACCTCCAGTGAGAGCTCCATATCTGTTCTTTTCAGCCCTTGCAGCGATATCATCCATCCGGTGACTCCGCAAGAGTAGATATGCATCATTTGTTTCAAGAAACACAGTGATCTCTTCTAAACGAAAGTCATCGAATGGAAAAAATTGAGTTTTCGAGTTTTCTCGCCACGTTGGAGCATAGAGGATAATTTTCTTTCGTAAATATGGAAAACAATCTAAGATTTCTGATGACGGTGCTTTCTTTTGTTCAATTAAGTAGTCATTGCGAGGATATCCGGTCACCATCACCCTATCAATTGGTAACTCTGAGCAGAGTGCAGTTGAGTTTCTATCAATAGCAGAACTACAGATCCAATATGTATATCGAGGAATTTCTAAAAATCCATCGAATGAAAAGCATCTATTGTCTCCACATTTTTGGGTAATACCTATTCTCTTTATCGGTATCCCATGCCACAACTGAATAGTAACGGTTTTTTGCGAAAAAGCTACAAAGGGTATATCTGCTCCTCCCATCACATAAAATACTACCCTTGCACGAAGTAGTGTTAGGATTCCATCTAATGAATACTGATATACAGCTCGGCCATTTTCGGTTCGTTCCGAATGCAGAGATTCGACTAATGATCGATCGCGGGTGATCCACACTATTTGGAACTCATTCCTGTAGTGCTCAATAAATTTTTGGAAGAGATGCTTGCTATTTCCAGAAAGTTTTTGGCCTCCCTGGCCTGAAAAGACTAGAAGGTCATCTTTTTTTGGCCACATAAAGTCCATAAATCTAAAAGTTACGAGGATGAGTCGATACATCACGAGTAACGGGAGAACAATTAAACTATCTTTGGGGAACTCCAATAGACTTATTCTAAAATGCATAAATGCTCCTTAGTTTGCTCTCTAATTCATTATTGCATTGAAAGCACCCCTAACAATGGTGCACACATCATCTACACTCGCTGGGCGTAGGTTGTTATCCGCCCTTCCTGGCGAGAGCATCTCGTGGGTCAACGCGAGTGCCTGTCCCTCCTCTACCCCACATGCCACAAGGGAACTCGGGACACCTAAATCCCGTAATAGGGTATTTACGGCGTCTGCCAATCCCAGTGTATCAGCGTGCCCAAGGCACAGCGCAAGCCGATTTAGCCGACCGTCATCTGCTTCTGCATTATACCTCAGAAGTTCAGGTAAGGCAAAACTGCACGCAATCCCGTGTGGAAGGCCAAACCTGAGTGTCAACGGGTACGATACCGAATGAGCCAGGGCAGTTCTAGTCTGGCTTATTGCCATCCCTGCCAAAAGACTTGCACTCATCATCGCCGTACGAGATTCCAGAAGACGAATATTGTTCTTGAGCTCAGGCAAGATCTTAAGTGATATCGCCAGCGACTGTGTCGCAAGACCTATGCTTGCCGGGTTTGCATTCTTGTTCCAGATAGATTCAAATGCATGGGAGATCGCATCCAAGCCAGAGGATATAGTGAGAGGTTCTGGGAGACGGAGAGTTAACGTAGGATCAAGGATTGCTTTTATGGGAAATAAATCGTCGCCTGACAACGAGTGTTTCTTCTGCTCTCGAAAGTCCCAGACCGTTGCAAAAGGAGTGACTTCAGCCCCAGTTCCAGCGGTGGTCGGAACAGCTATGACCGGGAGAGCCCTCTCATCTTCAAAAGGCATCTCTTCCCTGAAATAACCCGAAAGCGCTGTTCCTTCGGGTTGGGTGAGAATACGAGCAAGGGCTTTGGCTGTATCGATGCTGCTACCCCCTCCCAATCCGATCAAGCACTCTGGAGCTGCGTCTCTCAGGAATTCCGCAGTGGTGTCGATGTGATCGATGTCTGGATTAGGCTGCACCGTATCACATATTATAGCGAGCCTGTCACCCAGCGCTCTTTCCAGTCGGGCCACAACCCCTCGTCGAGTAAATCCAGGCGTCGTAATCAGCCCTATTCGTTGATAACCAATGCTATCACCGATCCTATCGAGACAGTCAGGAGAGAATTTGACCCAGGTAGGATTGTAGAAAGACCAACTATGCATTCGAATCCTCTGCTCGTGTAATTCCTAAATTCGCCATAAACGCGTTGCGATTTTCAAGAGGCGAATTTTTTGGTCGACCGAGATCCTTCCGGGAGCCCTTCTTGACCCTGACCTCAAGAAATGCGGGACCATCGGTAAATTGGAGATGATTTAAGGACTTTTTAATGTCATCTGGTTCTGCTACTGAGCAAGCCTCTCGATAGCCACATGCTTTCGCGATTAGAGGAATGTCAATATCGAGCCCAACAGTTGGCTGGCCCCCGACCGAATCGTGCGCTCCGTTGTTGAATACGATATGAATCAAATTATTCAGTCCTGATTGACCTATCATCGCAAGAGCACCCATATGCATTATTGTAGCCCCATCCCCATCGAAACAGATCACACGTTGATCTAATCTTCGTGCTGCAATACCCATAGCAATGGAAGAAGCATGGCCCATTGAACCAACTGTTAAGAAATCACTTCCATGCCCATCGCCCTGCGCTTCCCGGTACTCGTAGAGCTCGCGTGAAAGCTTTCCGGTCGTGGAGACCACCAGATCTCCAGGCTCAAGAAGGTCAACGATAATTTTCATGGCATCTTCCCTCGATATGCAACATTGTGTTGCATTCCCTTTCTGCAATGAGTAGTGCGAAAAAAATCCAGATTTCACCACTAAAACAACAGGCATCATCCGTTCCCGGAGAACCTGACATGCTTGGACTACCACCAATTCAGGCTCTTCTAAACTCCCATCAAGAACAAACCATGGCAATTCCAACACATCGAGCAATTCGGTCAAGATGCGGCCTTGTTTCGAATGTTGTGGCTCGTCGGGTTGCCCCGGCTCACCACGCCATCCGATCATGATGAGCATCGGAATGCTATAGACCTCTGGATCGGCAAGTGATATCAGGGGATTGATAGCATTGCCCAGTCCTGAGTTTTGCATGTACACCAGTGCAGACTCTCCAGATGCCATGAACCAGCCTGCTGCAAGAGCAATTGCATTCCCCTCATTTGCGGCAATAACGTGCACCCGCTCTTCTACGTGATCTGTCACGTAAGCGCAAAAATCTTTTAATAGTGAGTCAGGNACACCCGTAAAAAATGAGATCCCCTGATCCTTGATCGTATCAAATATTCGTTTTGGTGAAAACATCACTTGCACCCAGGAATCAACTCAAGAGTCTCTTTGATTGGTATTAGCATTGAATCTGCCTCATGAGACCTCTGGTGGATGAGAATGCTTTTTGCCGTCTTGACCATTGCAGGGTACGCTGCCCGGATTAGATGATTCGCATAAATGACGACATCCACCCCTGCTTCAACGAGCTCGTCCTCCGTCACCGTATTATAAGTTGTAGGGACAACAAATAACGGCACTTTCCGGGAAAAATGTCCATATTCTGAGCAGAAAGTGTAGATTTCATTGGGATTTTTTTCTCTGCTATGAATAAGAATCCCATCTGCACCAGCATCAATATACGCCCGAGCACGTTTGAGAGCGTCTTCCAATCCCTTCTCCAGGATGAAACTCTCAATCCGTGCTACAATCATAAAATCATTGGTTACCTGAGCCTTCTTACCAGCAATGATCTTATTTGCAAAATCTTCAATACTGTCCTGGTACTGCACAACATCGTTCCCTAAGAGAGAATTCTTTTTCAGCCCGGTCTTATCCTCGATTATAGCAGCAGAAACTCCTAGTCGCTCCAGCGTCCGGACAGTATATTGAAAATGTTCCTGCCTGCCCCCCGTATCTGCATCATAAACGATGGGTTTCGTTGTCACCTCGATCAAATCATTCAGTGTAGAGACACGTGCAGATACATCAACCGCTTCAATATCTGGCTTCCCCTTAGCGGTCGACTCGGTAAGGCTGCTCGCCCAGATGCCATCAAATTCTCTCCTTCCTCTATCGGTATTGATTCCAATATTTTCTACTATCAATCCAGTCAAACCGTTATGTGCCTCCAGTAACCGCACAATCGGCTTGGTATCCAAAAGACGCCTCAATTTGTTCCTCCGGATATCAGGTGTTGTACCGATCCTCTTTAACGCGTGGTTTAACTGCGTTGATGAGATCCCCTTTGTGTAAGGGACCTCAACGAGCTTGCCTCCCCAAATCGCTAAGGTATCGATCACTGCCTGCCGCACATACTTCTGGACGCCTTCCCGCCAGTCATCGCCATGGACAACGTAGTCTGGGCGATATTTTAGCAGATTCGGAACATAATCCAGTTGTTCCTGCGGGACAACCCGATCAACCCCTTTAAGGCTTGCAACAACCTCCTTGCGTTGCTCATAAGTCATATAGGGCAGGCGTTTGTAACTTGCTACTGCAGCATCAGTTAGAACGCCTACTGTGACCTTCCCGAGTTCTGCAGCTCGACGGATTACGTTTAAATGGCCGGGATGAATGATGTCCGCACTCATTCCAACGTAAACTATTTTACCACCTGGCATTTGTCTCCCCACGTAAAGTTATCCTCTTGGAATTGATAATATTCTAACAAACGGATATATATGATCGTCGAAAACGATTGAGCGTTATTAGAACCTAAAAATCATTTCAAAAATAATAAAATAGGATCTTAGACCTAGATGCACCATGTTACATAACCTGACAAGCTGACGATACAAACATGACATATGCCGGTGATGCAATAAACCAACAGTCTACAGCGGAAAGTACCTGCGTAAAGCTCAGGGGACTATGCCTTCAAGTCGAGATGGTTTAATGCATCAGCAATCACTAGAATATCCATCATGCTCACCACCCTCATCCTCGACTTCGACGGCGTCATCGTCGAATCCCTCGCTCTCAAGGCCATCGCATTCCAAAAGATCTTCTCCTTCGCCCCCGAGCACCTCGACGAGATCATCACCTTCCACCTCGATAACGGCGGGATGTCCCGGTACGACAAATTCCGCCACATCTACGCAAATATCCTCAACGAACCCCTCACCCCCGAGCAGGAAGAGCGACTCGCGAGCGAGTACGTCGGGCTGATCTTTGATGCCATGCTCACCGTCCCCTACGTCCATGGCGCAGAGGAACTCCTCAGAGACTGCTCAGGCGTGCTCCCGCTCTATATCGTCTCCGCAACCCCAGAGGCCGAGATGCGCGAGATCGCCCGCCGCCGGGATCTCACAAAATACTTCGCCCGGATCTACGGCTCACCGACACCGAAGGCTGAATGTATCAGGGAGATCCTCGACGAAACCGGCGCCGCACCATCTGAAGCCCTCTTCGTCGGCGACGCCCCGAACGACTGGGAGGCAGCATACGAGACCGGAGTGCGGTTCGTCGCCAGGATCCCGCCCGGGGATCCGAACCGGTTTGTCGGCCGCCCCCGGGTGGAAAAGATCGTGGCGAACCTTCATGAACTCCAAGAGTACTTACGGGGGAGCGTATGCTCATCCCAATCTCATACCCCCTGAACCAGAAGTCCCCACTCTACCCCGGGACGGAACCACTCACGATAACCCTCATAAAGTCCTTCGAACGAGGCGATGCCGAAGAAAAAAGCCTGATCACCGCATCAAGCCACGCCGGGACCCACATCGACCTCCCCCGCCACTTCTGCCCAGGCGGGGGCTCGGTCAGAACCCTCCTTGCGCCGGAAGCGGTCTTTGAGCCCGCGCAGTGCATCGATATACCAAAGACCGGCGAGGAGCCTATCCGGATCCCCGATCTCCTCCCCCACCTCGATGCGGTTCGGAACACCCGCGCGCTCTTCATCAGGACCGGAAGCAGCCAGATCCGGGAGAACGACCCGGAGACCTACGCGGAGAGGCACCCCTGGGTGCACCCTGAGGTGCCGGACTTTCTCTGCCGGGAAGGCCCGGCCATCAGGCTGTTCGGGATCGATACCATATCCATCGCCACACCTGCAAACGCCGAAGAAGGAAGAAAAGCTCACTGCGCATTCCTCTGCCGGTCCCCGCAGATCTTCCTGCTCGAAGACGTGGATCTCTCCTACGGAAAGCTGCTCGAAGAACCCTGGATCCTGCGAATTTACCCGATGGTCTTCGATGACCTGGAAGCAGTGCCGGTGGTGGCGCTCGCGGAGTTTGAGTGATGCCACTCCCAGTCGCGCAAGACCTCCTCCAGCTCCTGCATGAGATGGAAGGGGTACCAGAACCCACGATCATTCAATTATCCCATGATAATCATACCTTCAAATGAATGACACAAAAGGTCTCATCCGGAACCTGCCTGCTCTGCAGAGCCTCTGTGACAAAACGGAGCGCTCTTAAACATGGCACCGCCTGCCTCCAGGCGTCAGACTGGCCCACCGGAGATGAACCCTCGCTCCTCATCATGGCACAGGGGCGCTACCAAAAGAAATACTGGTTGGTGGTTCTCGCGCGCCACGATGCCCGGTTAGGAGATCTCGACCAGCTGATCCGCGACGTTTGGGTGGAGTGTTGCGGGCATCTTAGCGCCTTCAGGATCGGGGATGACGCCTATTACTCGGAGCCCGAGTCCTATACAGACGACATGCACATCCCCCTCTCACACGTCGTCGCTCCAGGTAGCACATTCATCTACGACTACGACTTTGGCTCTACGACGTCACTAGAGCTGAAGGTGATCGAGGAGGCATCCATTGCCCCACCAGAGGGATCACTCTGCCTTATCGCACGAAACAGCCGACCACGTATACCCTGCGATCTCTGCGGCGACGAGGCCGCCTTTACTCTGGAAGATCATGACAGAGACTGCCTATGCTACTACTGCCGCGAATGTCTCTCAATGATCGATCACGATCCTGACGATCTTGAGATCATCTCCAACTCTCCACGGAACGGCACCTGTGGCTACGTTGAGGATCCCAGCGCCGCACTTCGCTGGTATCCTCCGGGATGGAGCGCGGATGAGATCGCTCCAGAGGGGATCCTGGAAGGTCTCCCGAACGACGAAGAGGCAGAGATGGACGCCGCGATCGCCGCCGTTACCCAGGACGCCAGACCAGAGATCGATGCATTTGTCGAGGCTGAAGAGGCGGCATACGGGGAGGAGATCGCCAGTATGGCCGGGGATACCGTCATGGCCTTCTGCATCTTCATGCAGCTCACCTATGGAGCAGCGATAGATGCATGGGACGCTCCATCCGTGCAGGGATGCCTGGTCAAAGACCTATCGCAGAACCCGATCTACCCAGACGAGTGGCCAGAGAACGCCGTCCCGATCCTCTGCCGGTTCATGGAGCACATGGAGGTATCCGGTCGCATCACAAACGCCTCTGAGCTCAGCGTAGCCCTCAGAGAGGTGGAACCTGCCTTTCAGGAGGCAGCCACATGCCCCGAGAAGACGCAGGCCCTCTTCAAGCACATCCTGACGGAGGCAGAGGATGCAGGCGTCGATACAGATGACATAGACATATTCACTGACTTCGCGATAAGAAAATTCCTCGATATAGTCGGGCTTGACCTTGACGACGAAGAAGTTCAGAAGGAACTCTCTGACCTCCGTGAGAGCGGAAAACTCGATATACTCGCCGGCAGACTGAGCGCCACCATGATCCTGGAGCGGTGCGAGGACTTCTGCAGCCAATTTTTCGAAGATGAGGCCGTCTTTGAACGTTGTAGGACGATCGCTGTAAACCTCTACGATCATCCGGATGCACCGCTCATGCGAGGAGATTCAACCCTCTGGAGTGCAACGATAATCTACGCTGTCTGTCAGGATATGGACCTAATACGGCCAGGGAGGGGTGCCCCGCCCCTGGGGCAGGTGATCAGTTCTTTCTTCGGCTTTGAGCGGCCGTCGATCCGAAACAAGGTGAGAATGATGAGATCACTTCTCCCTGACTGAGTTACCACAAACCCCCGGGCGCCCATGTGCAGGCAAAGTGCGCTACGGAGGCCCCCGGGCGCCTGACTCGAGACGCTAAGTCACTCATAGACCGCGCGCAAAGAGAGGTCAGAGATCGAACAGGAGGTCCGCGTCGGGATTGGCTGACACCAGGGTGACGTTCGTGATCTTGTGGTAGAATCTCTGGGGATAGTGGTAGGTCGTCTTCCCGCTCCGACTCCTCTGCACGAAGGGCTTGAGTACATCCTCCGTCTCGCACTCAAGCGAGTACGCCGACCCGACCTTGAGGGGGCCCCCCTCCCTCACCCGGAACATGACCTTCCGAAACCCCTCCATCGAGTGGTCGCAGTCTGTGTAGTCTGAGGCGAAGACAAGCCCATCCTTCCGGACCCTATCGATCACAACCATAGTTCGTAACATCGATCGGCTGATTGACCCCGCCCGACATTAAAACACTCTGCGCGGTGCGAAAGTGCCCNCGGCAACCGTAGAAGGCGAAGTCGNTGGCGGTTGCCATTCTTCAGGCATGGCACCTCCCAGCAATCTTTGCGGACACAGGTCCGATGGATCAGAGGGCGGGATCCGACAATCTGAGCATGCAGGGGAGCTTTTTCGATCGCACTTCTGTGTCAACGATCATTCATTATCCTATAGTAGTCATACATACCTTATGAGAATGATATCAAAGATCACACNTGGCACCTGCCTGCTCTGCAGGGNCTCTGTGACCAAACAGGAGGCCCTGAAGCACGGTATGGAGTGCCTTCAGGCATCAGGCTGGCCCATCGGAGAGGAGCCCTCACTCCTCATCACGATACAGGGGCAGCAGAGTAAAAACTACTGGCTGGTGGTCCTCGCGCGCCATGATGCCCGGCTTGGAGATCTCGAGCTCCTGATCCGCGACGTATGGATGGAGGATTGCGAGCGTATGAGCTCTTTCTTGATAGAAGACGTCATATACGAAACGGACGACGAACCCAGTTCAGGCGCCATGGACGTTCCTCTCACAGACATCATCGCTCCGGGCAGCAAATTCACCTACCACTATAGCTTTGACCCCATCGTATCATTGGACCTCGAGGTGGTCGGGGAGACGCCGATCATCCCGCCGGACGACGGTACACTCTGTCTGATAGCACGGAACAGTCCGCCGACCATACCCTGTGAGATCTGCGGCGGCAAGGCCGACCTTGCACTGTACGATCATTACGGGGATCTCGCAGGCTACTACTGCCGCAGGTGCTTCGACTCGGGCGCCCATGACCCTGATTACGCGGGTACGATCTCGAACTCTCCCGGAATCGGCACCTGTGACTACGTCNAGGATCCCGGCACCGCCCTTCTCTGGTATCCTCCGGGATGGAACATGGAGGAGATCGACCCTGACGAACCTGACAGTGCCCTGCTCAACGATGAGGAGAAGACCGACGCCGCCATCACCGCAATCATGCAGGATGTCGGACCTGATATCGATGCGTTCCTTGAGGCAGAGATAGCGGCATACGGGGATAAGGGAGGCAACATGGCCGCTGACACGGTCATATCTTTCTGCACCCTCATGTATCTCCTCTACAGGGCAGATATCGGTGCGTGGAGCGCTACGAACGTGCAGAGGTGCCTGATCGAGGACCTATCACAGAAATTGATCTTCCCGGACGAGTGGCCGGAGAACGCCGTTCCGATCCTCTGCCGGTTCCTGGAGCGCATGGAGGCGTCNGGCCGCATCACGAACGCCTCAGAGCTCATAACCGCTCTCAAAGAGGTGGAATGCGCCTTTCAGACGGCTGCCACGAACCCTGAGAAGAGCCAGACCGTCTTCAAGCATATCCTGATGAGGGCGGAGGAGGAGGGGATCGATACAGGTGACGTGGATGCGTTCTTCAGGTTCGNGGTGGAGGAGTTCGCCGAGATGACCGGGTTTGATCTCGATGACGAGGGGATCCAGAAAGAACTCTCAGCCCTGTTCGAGGGCGGGATGCCGGACATGCACCTCGAAGATCTGCGCATCCCCATAATCTTCACAAAGTGCGAGGACTTCTGCAGGCGGTTCAGGGACGACACCATCCTTGAGTGCTGTAGCGAGATCCTTGAAGATCTGCTCGATCATCCGTCATCACCGCTCATGCGGGGAGATGCAGCCCTCTGGAGTGCAGCAATAATCTACGCTGTNTGCCAGGATATGGACCTAATACGGCCAGGGAGGGGCGCTCCTCCCATAGGGCAGGAGATCAGCTCTTTCTTCGGTTTCAGCCGATCGTCGATCCGAAACAAGGTGAGGACGGTGAGAGCGCTCCTTTCTGACTGAAGGGGCCCGACCCCTCTCCCCTAGATAACCCCCATCTCCGACAACCTCGTCGGCAGGTACTCCTTCGTCACGAAATCAAGACCCCTACTTGCAAACGCCTGTTGTTCCGACTTCAGCTTCATCTCGAGCTGCAGGTTGATCTGGTTGTGCCAATACTCAGTCGCAAACCGGGGATCGGTCAGCTCCGCCTTCAGCGCGTTGACGTCCTGCTCGGTGAGTCTATCAGAGGGAAGATCATAGTCTGAGATATCGGTAGGCTGCACCCCGACGAACTGCGCCTGCGGCGTCGCCAGGAGTTCAGACATATGGGCGCTCTTGATCGAGCCGTAGGCGACACTCGCGTATATCCGGTAGGACCACGGATCGCCGTCGGTGAAGACCACGACGGGGAGATCAAGTGAGTCGCTGAGCCTCCGTAAGACCCGCCGCGTGGAGCGCGCCGGCTGTCCCTTGAGATGGACCAGGATCGCCCCGTACTCCTCATCAAACCCGTTCTCCATCAGACGGGCATACATACCGCCGGTCTCGATGGCGATGACGAACTTTGCGTCATGGTCGACGAAGTCAAGGGTATCAACGTTGTTTGGGATGGGGTAGCCCGCCTCCCCGACATCCTCCTGGCAGTGCATCNCGCGCACGCCCCGCCGGGTCGTCTCCCGTATCCGCAGGGGCCCGAAGATTGAAGCACCGTCCTCCTCGGGCCGGAGGTGGAACGCCTCCCGCTGGACGTCGGTGATGATCTCGAGATCTTCGATCAAGAGGTTGCTCTCATCCTGGGCCGAGAACTTCGCTCTCTTCCAGCCCTCAGAGATGTAGTAGAGCTCCCTCAAGGTCGATGACCGGTTCTCCACGAGCTGCTGCTTCAAAAACCCGATGACGTAGGCCATCTTCAGGAGATGCACCGCGCTCTTCTCGGTCGTCGCCGCACGGGTGCTCTCCTTATCACCATACTTCCAGACCTCGCTCTCATCATCGTACTCGATATTATGCTTCGTCCGCGTCGGCAACCTGACATACGGCACGATACCATCCCGCATCTGCTCATACCAGGTGCGGGCGATACCCACCAGACGCTCCTTGGCAAGAGCATCCATCTCTTCCCTAGACATCGAGATCCACCACCACCTTCATGGTATCCTCAACACCACGGAGATCAAGCACCCCATCGCCCNCCCCTGTGTAGAGAACCTGCCAGGCCTCACCGACATCGAGCCTACACCGCCAGACCTTATTGTACTCTCCACCGATATCATCCACGAAGTCGGGTTGCGGCTCTGCATCCTCCGCCGTATCAGAGGAGAGGTTGTAGAGGGTGAGTGCGACCTCGCTGCTCGTGTAGTTGGTCACCCTGATACAGACCTTCCCATCATTCGTCTGCTTCTTGGCCACGACTTTCGCATGATCCTGCCCTCGAGCGGGGATGTATCCACCAGGGGGAGCTCAACGATCTCGCTCACCTTGGCGGCGATCTCGGGGATGATCGAGCATACCGCCCGGGCACGGTCATCCTGCTGTTTCTTCCGCTCCCGGCGGGATAGGTAGGCCTTCAGCTCCCGACCGAGCTCCTGGAGGACGAGCACGATCTCGCGCTCGATCTCGGGGATGGATGCAACCGCATCCTTGCTCTCACTCGTGAAGGGAACGTTTGTGGACGCTACATGAACCATGATGAGNGCCGGGCCTACGGGGAGGGTCTGCTGCGAAAGCCCGTAATTTCTCCAATTCACCTGTGAGACAGCACCTGTTATGGTGCAGGCTCCCTGCTGGTAGAGGAGTGGAACCCGATTTGCGAATCGGAAGATCTGGGCATTTCCCTCCGAGGGAAGCTTCCCCCCATACCCGAGCGCCGCCTCGATGATGAATGCGTGCCCACTATGGACGGCGCTCGGGCGCGTCCGGGCTCTGACAAAATCAAGCTGAATCTCCTTCTCAAGCCCCCTGCAGATCAGGTCCTCCCCGATGGGTGAGAGACACTGCTGCGCCGGCGGGGCCGGGACCCTCACGCCCTGCATGGCATCAAGGAGGAGCTTGAGCTCATCGGCGCCAAGCCTCCTCACCCTCCGGGTGGGCTTAAGGCCAGCGATCCCGATCATCTCCTCAGCGGTCTTCTTCCCGACCCGGGAGAAGCTCTCTATGAGGAATTCTTCAACCGTCCCGTCGCTCGCATCAGCAAGTCTCTTCAGCGCCCCGAACTCGATCCCATGAGCACCGCCGCCGATATCCCGATACCCTGCTGCCCCCGGCTCTGCCGGATCTGGTGGAACCGGGAGCCGTAGAGGAGTTTCCCGAAGACGAAGGGGATGTTCTTGGGCACAATCCCCGGGCCGTTATCCTCGACCGTTATCCGGTAGACCTCGGTATCGACCTTTCTCACGCCGACAAAGATATCGGGGAGCACCTCCGCCTCCTCGCAGGCGTCGAGCGCGTTGTCCACCGCTTCCTTGATGGTGGTGATGATACCGCGCGTCGGCGAGTCAAAACCAAGAAGGTGCTTGTTCTTCTCGAAGAACTCTGCAACGCTGATACTCCGCTGCTGTTTGGCGAGATCCTCAGCGATCGCCATGCCGTGCTACCTCAGCGATGGCTTCCTCAAGGCTCTTCTCCTGCTGCTCGCCGGTGTGCAGGTTCTTGAGGGTCACCGTGCCTGCATCGACCTCGCGCTTCCCGAGCACCACGGCAAAGTCCGCGGTCTTTGCGGCGTGGGCGATCTGGGCGCCCATCCCTCGCTCCATGAGGTC
>JGI24708J26588_10002265_pt1 | contig 14650 bp, 12 predicted proteins | sample BioPla1DNA2_FD_26588 | JGI IMG/M metagenome (IMG submission 26588) | reverse complement strand
GTGAGGGCCACATCTTCATTTCAATACATCTCATGTTAAGGTTCTACTTCTGCTAATTCTAGTAATTCTNTGTTANNAGATNNNAGGAATTTCAATACATCTCATGTTAAGGTTCTACCCACGTAATTACTTGCTTTGTAAAATATAGCATAGACTTTTTTTGCAATAAAATCAAGGGTTTGCAGCTTTTTTTACCAGGCGAATTTAAAATTTTAGCAAAAATCTGCAAATCCTGTATTTCAAGTACTTTCCCACAATGCTATACATAGGCACTTGGTAATTTAGATACTATATAATTAAATCTTCACCTGTTTTTTTATGGGGCTTTCCGATTATTTCCTCTCCAAAAACATTATTGCTGATTAATTTTATAATGCAAATAAAATCCTCCTCTTCATTTATTACTTTTTTTAATTCATTTCTTAGCCTAATTAATTTGGANGGTGTCATCTCTCCCCTAAATACGGAATACTGAAAATGAGATAGATATTTCTTACATATNTTAAATACTTTTTGCACTCTTTTTTCATTTACATCATAAAAAAGAAAGGCATAATTGTAATTTATGTTCTTTGTTTTATTTGCCATTATCTTAACTCCTTATTCGAAAAGGGAACAAACTCTTTACCCTCTAATAAAAATTTTATAAGTTTATAGCAATCCAATTTTATTGCTGTTCTATAACTTACTTTTCTTTTTAAAACTGCATGCACAAAGACTGCTTCCAGCCTTTTTTCAAATTCCTGTATAAATATATTTCTGCCTTCTTCATTTAAGATACAATAATTAACTTTTCTCTCAAAATGCTTTTCTACTTGGATAATTCTGTTGTTTACCAGATTAAAAATAGTGCGAAAAACTATAATAGGTTTAAATACTTCACATAAATCTAAGCTTAAAGAAAACCTACCTTCAGATGGTTCATGCAAATAACTAATTCTTTGATCTAGATGAGTTTGGTATATGGCTGCTATAGTTTTTGCATATAAAAGAGTATTTCCAAAGGATATCATTGCATTAATAGGATTATCGGGAGGTCTTTTCACTCTTTTATTCATTACAAAATCATCAGGTAATATGTACTTAAAATTAGCATAAAATCTCTGCCATAATTCACCTTCTACAGCTAAGATTAATTTAATACTATTTGCAGAATTTAAAAAAACATAAAAATCCTTTCTTATCCAATCAATTGTACCTTTAACCTCTTTTTTATTATGCTTATAATAGTGATATAAGACTTCGTATATATTTTCTCCAATACCTCTAACGATATTTCCTGCTATAGTCAACCGTTTATCATCCAATGCTTCAACCTGTTTAACTAACAACTTACCACTACAGTAATGATCTTTTGGATAAAATGTTCCACTATATCCTCCATAATAATTAAAGAAGTGAACAATAATATGATTTCTTGATAAGAAATCTAGAAGTTTTGAATTTATAGATACTTCATTTAAACAATAAATTTCTCTTGTATTTTCTATAGGAATATACACATTTTTATTTCCCTTACGGAAACATAAGGAATTATCCATTCTCATTAACTCTCCAGATGATGCTATATATCTAGTACTCCCCATATATACCCTCCTATCTAAATATAGCAATATTCATAATATGCACATTTCTTACAAGATGTTGAATTTAACACTTCTGGTACTTTATCTTCCTTAAGTAATTCTTCTATAGCTTTAATATACTGAAGAAGTTTCCTTTCATTTTCATCTGTAAGCTCTACATAATCAATTTTTCTAGTTTGTTTTTTCTTCTCCACAAACTCCAGTTTCCCTTTTCTTATAATTCCTTTATCCTTTAATATCTTTAAATATAATAATAATTGCCATTTACATGCTTCTACATCTGCATCTGATTTTTTTATTTCTACTAAATATTTAGATGTTAAGCCATCTAATCTAATATTATCTATTGATATTTCAGTATCCGCCAGCTTATCTTCCTTTTCCTCATGTATAGCTCGCCCTATATGTACTCTCTCACTATTATCTTCTAGATTAAGTCTGTTACCATGCAGATAGCATTGTCTCTTACAATGAAAGTAATAGTTTATTAAGGTACCATTTACTAACATACTTATCACTCCTATATGAAAATCCCCTCTTGTTTCTCCAGCTTGTCCCTTATAAATTTACCACCTTCAAAATATTGCTCAGAAGCATCAATATAATATATTTCGCCTACATGCTCTGAATATGTAAACAATGGTCTGCCATTTATTTGGTAAATAAAATAATTCATTTTACTTTTTACAATTGAGAGCCTCACTCTCCATTCTGCATAACTATAATTATTTCTATTATTTATTAAGTGCTTATACTCATTCCAAACTATCTCTCCAATTAAGGTTGCTCCATTATCTAGTACAACTTCCCTATTGAAGAATATGTTAATCTTCCATTCATTATCTTTAATTAATTTCATTTTCTGACTAACAATTAGAGAATTTAACCTGGATACTTCTTCAAAGAAATAATTGATACTTTTATCATAATCAAAGGATTCATTTTGCTGGTTTAGCATAGAAAGCACTTTTTCATAGTATTCGTTAAATCTTTTCTCTTTTAAAATATCTCGCATTGTGTCTGATTTTAGTGTAAGTTCATCATTAATTCTTATATCTTCTTTATATATAGTTTTTCCATTATCGTAATTAAAGAAAAATACAAGCCCCCTCTTTTTACTAGAACGGTTGACCCTGCCCATAAATTGCTCTTCAGAATCTAGAATTGAGATATCTTTAAAGCCGACATCTATATTCTTTATATCTACACCTGCTTCCACAACTTGCGTTGCTATTAATAAAAATGGTATTCCCTCTTTAGAATTATCTAATTCATATAAAATTCTAGCCCTTTCGGCATTACTATCATCACCAGTCAATAACTCTATTTTCATATCATTCTCTAGATTATTTAGAAGTTCTCTGTAAAAATTTATTGCAGTTCCTTTATTAATAAATTCAACAAGTATCTTTTTACCCTCATTTAAGAATACCCTTATTCGATCATATAATTCATCCAAAACATTCTGAACATCCAGTAACTCATAATTTATAGTAACCCTATCTTTAAATAATGGGTGAAGAAAATATTTATCTCTATCCCTTATTAATTTTACGGCTTTGTTCTGCTCTTTAGATAATATATCTAAATCTGGTAATGTTGCAGACATAATAATTATTTTTATATTTAAAATCTTTGAAAAGGCCTTTAGAAATGTAATTATTTCTGTCCATAATGTGTTTTTATAACTTTGAATCTCATCTAGTACAATAACACTATTGGCCAATTGATAGAAGGCAAAGCCTGATTCTCTATTGTTTCCAAACATTATATCAAACAAGGTTACATGGGTTGATAAGGTGATGGGATAATTAAAAAACTGCCTGTCCAATAATGCTCTTTCATAATCTTTAAAATCATAAGTATCCCCTTCCTTTAACACTGGAGTAATAGAATTAACTACGCTTATATGGGAGATAACATTTTGATGTTTCTCAAAGACTTTTTCAATACTTATTAAGTTTTGCTCAACTAATGTATTAAAGGGATAGATATACATTATTTTATTTAGAGAGGGACTATGTTTTATTAACTGAAAACTCAAATTAAAAGCCACATTGCTTTTACCGCTTCCTGTGGGTGCTTCTAAATAAAATATTTTTTCATTCAAATTACTTAATAACTCTGCTTCAGCGTCTAAGTATAATTCACTTCTTAGGATATTAATATCTTTTACACTTTCATGATTCTTATTAAGATATGACTTATTTCTGTAATTTTCTACACTTATATTAATATCTGTACTATTATAGATATCCATTATTTTATTAATATCATCAATTGTGCCGTGGACTTCTATTACAAGACCACTGTTATACTCTGTAGTTGCAAAGTAATCAGAAGCAATTAGTAAGGAATATATCAATCTCTCATAGGCATACAGAATAGCCCCTGCTTCTTTTCCTTGAATCATATATTTTTTTACACTATCTATAACTCTTTCATAACTTGTTTTTCTTACAAATACCTTGTCAGCCTCTTCAATATATTTCTTGACCTCCTCATGGATTATTGTGGAATTAAGCCTGTTTTTGCTGTATTGGTCATAGAAAGAATCCAAAAACACTTCAAACCTATCAAGACTACCATGGTGTTTTGAAATTATATAAGCATTTATAAATATTAATGTTCTAAATATTTTTCTAATATCCTTGGGAAGCTCAATACATCTTGGTAGGTAGTACTCTAGATAAAGAATGGCAGAAATAATAGAATGATTAGTTCCTAATTCAATTCTACCTTTTTCCTTAATAAACATTTCATTCATCATAATTTCCTTTTGAAATAAAGGATTAATTTTCCCTATATCATGAAATACAATCGTGTTAATTATTATTTCTTCAAAAAAATCTATGTATTTCGAATTAATATCAGAAAACCATTCTTTTGCGAAGTTTTGGAATACCAGTTCCAAGTTTCTTCCTTTAACAATAGATTTAAAATGATTTACACATCTATAGGTGTGTTCCTGCAAGGTTTCTTTTTCATAATTGCCTTTACCCCTTGTGTGTGCATAAAATATATAATCTTTATTTAGTAGATTATTCATATCTATGATTTTATCTTCTTCAAACATACTTAACCTCCTTTTTTATTTATGTCTAAATTTTATCTTGTAAAATACTTAAGCTAATACGCAAATATTGGTGGCTTCTTATACCATTGACTAATTCTACATAATCCTGATTGCTTATTCTGGGATTTCACTCACATGGCTAAGTTAGTTTCATATCATAAACAATAGACTTCATGATACTTCTTTTAACATGAATAAAGGCTAGAACCTACACTTGCAGCTCTAACCTTTACTATGATGCCTTATATTGTTTAAAAGAATACAATATTTTTATCCTGCACTTTATATACATCCCCACAATAGTTTTCTATTGGTAAATTGGTATGCACAAATGTAGCATAATAATACATATAAGTATCTTCATTCAATCCTATGGGTAGACTTTCCTCATATTTAAATAATTTAACCCCCTCATAGTCGCTCTCATAGTCATCTGTATCTCCATATTCAACTAATTCTTTTAAAAATAAAGAATCAATGGTTATATACTGGTTACCTAAATCACTGCCTGTTAATATAACAGCATCAGCTATATCAGCAGGGTGATCATTCTTGCCCAGATAAGGCACATATACACATTTCTTATTTAGTATGGCTTCTGCTAAATTGTTTGTAACCTCAGAATCCAGCTTAACAAAGACTTCCCACCGAGGATTTTCTAACCATTGTTCCTTTACAATTAAATTGCCTCCTTGATGTTGTGATGCATAACCAACAGAATTATTAAATATCTGAATTTTCTTTTTGATAAATCCATCATTGTTTTTAGGAATTATACTATATTGTATATCTTTTAGTTTATCATAAAACTCTGGAAATATATCCTGTTTACTATTATAATCAGTGTACCCCCTATAACCCAAGATAGCACCGAATATACCCAGTAAGGCTATTTTATGTATATTCCCATATGTAAAATAGTAATATGAATTTACATCTGGCTTTTTAAAGAATGCAGTTTTACCTCCCAGGGTGAATCTTAGTATATCCATATCTACACCTCTTTTTGAGTAAAGATATTATACATAGTAGTCCCCTCTACATTCCCTGTAATCTCTGTAGTGTATGGGTTATAATATATTTCAACACTTTCTATCCTATCCATTAGCTCCTTTAACAGTTCTCCAAATTCTAATCTTATTTCATTTTTCCCTTCTCTCTTTTCAAAATAAACATACTCAGATAGATTAGGAAGGTATGTATCTAGTTCTGTTACAATAAATATTGCTAATTCATTTTCACATCCTATTTTTGAATTAGTGGCATAGGCAGTTGCTGCAACCAGAGCAGTTTTTTTGAATTTCAGATAATCTTCCTCTGTATAGCCATTGGTAACTCCCATTTCCACATATCCTTTATATGCTAAAGGATTAATAGCAAAAGGATAAAAATAATGTGCTTCATTACTAACTATTTTACTACCTATAGTTGAATTCTTTGCCTCTCCTTTTTCATCTTTATCATCTTTCTTGTCCTTAGTTGCATCTCTAAAGGGAGATAGTATCTGCTGCTCTTCAGCTACGGTATCAGCATACTTATTAAAACCTTGTCCGATTTGAACAGCCCCTGTTATAGATATGTTATTCCCTGCTTCAGCAAAGGTAGCACCGAAATTTTTAACATCTATAGCTGTAAAGATATTTCTTAATACCTCTTCCGTATTTTTAATTTTAGATAAATCTTCAACATTAAATAACTGCTCATATCGTTCCTTTAACGAGCGTGGTACAACACCTGTCTCATTCTTTTTTTCATCTTTTGATACTTTCAGAGATTTAATATATAAGACTTTTTCTCCCTCATCTTCCCACATCTTCTTCATTGGATATTTTAAAGCCTTATCACTACCAAACACACTTCCGTCTGAAGTGGTTTTTGGAAAACCTGAAAAATCTGCATTCCAATTGGACATAATTGATGAGATACCTAGTACTCCATAAACTCTTTTTTTCATATTAATTAGCCCCCTTTTTCTCATATATTAAATTGTTTGATATATATCCAGCTATCATATAATCTTGATTAACATCTCCCTTAGGTACATATGATATTACTAGTTTATATAAATTATTAAATCTAAAGGAATCCTCTTCTATGTCGTAATTATACTTCTTAAATAGTGATGCTATCTTTTCTTTTAATGCGTTGTCCCTTTTCATATTTAAAAATGGGTTAAATAAGGAATGCTTCTTCTCATTTGACTTACTTTTAGATATGAAAAATCTTATTAATTGTCCCACTGCATAATAATATTCATGATCCGAACTAATACTATTATAATCCCGTGAATTTAGCTTGTCCCTTAGAGTATCTCTTATCTCCTTCATTACATCTGCCATATTAATACATCCTCCCTTAAAATAAATTAATAAAGCTACCCGTAAATTAAATTGATGTTGTGCCTTTAATAATTCATTGTTAGCAATTGAATTCCTAATTAACTTCAGAGAAACCTTATCCACTAATTCACTTACTCCGCTTTCATAACCCTTATAAAACCAGTTAAATAGGGTACTTCTTGCTAATAAAACGCTTTCCTTTAAAACACCATCATCTATAGATAAGTCGCCAGGCTCTGTAAAGAAATTAGTAGCTAACTTATCAAAAAAGAATTCTCTATTTACTATATCCCTTAATTCATACAATGTAGTTATATATCCGTATCCATGGCCTTCTAATTTTTTATAATCATTACCAAATAAATCAATATATAATACAGGCTTTTTTAACCCTGGTTTAAAGGACGTAATCATGTCCATGTCTAGAATCGCAGCTTCATTTTTATCCTTTCTTATTCTTAAATAATATCCCCTAAAATCAGAAGTAGGAGATGTCTTATAATCAAACGGATTTATACGGTTAGTTTGATTATTAAAATAAATATTCGATTTACCTGATGAAGCCAAATTCCATAAATAATCAAAAAATTTTTTTCTTATCATTATTTGATTTATATCCACAAGTGTTGGTACTGATTGTAGACGAATATTATTTTTTAGATATGGTTTTTTATTATCTAGGCTAAAATTTTCATTAGGTAGTCCATAAATCTTATCATTTATTTTTTCATTGTATTCGTTTTTGTTAAATATATTGGGAAGTATATAGCGGCTTCCTTCTTTTTCAAAACTTGCACCTGAGCAAACAAAAAAAATTTTTAAATAATCTTTTCCTTTAATCTCAAAAGGAAGTTTAAAAATATTATCTTTAATCCAACTTTTTATTATCTGTAGCCTTTCTTGATTAACATCGCCTACTGCTTTTTCCACTACAGCATATAATTCCTTATCTTTTGATTTAGAATATTTTTTATAAGGATTACTTAAGATTTCATAATAAGCATCTATTATTTCATTTGTCAATTTTCCATTACTTAAGCTTTCTTTTTTAACCCAAAAACTAAGATAATTATTTGATTGTATAATTTTCTTTTTATCAATGGGTTTATTCATATCTAATAATTTACAGTAATAGTCATAATAGCTAATCCTTCTTTTTTCATCTTCTGTTATATTTACGGCCTTGGTTTTTCTATCTTGCTTTATTTCAATTAGCTCTTTCTGCTTAAAACCGTCATGACTTTCTTCCATTATTAAATAAGTCCCCTCAGCCGGAGTATATGTATCTAAAATCATTTTATCTATATCTGAACATTTAGCAAAAATATNGATGCAATCCTGTAGCACTACTACACCCCCTAATCCCCTGAACTATAATTGACAAAACCGTATCCCCTGGAATTATTCTCCAAAATACCCGTTCCCAACAATATATATGCTATTTGCTGGGCTCTTTCATTATCAGCAATATTTAACTCGATTTTATCTCCCAATAGTGAAATGTTTTTAAATCTACTTAATATAGGTTTGTTATTCAATACCTTTATATAATTATATAGAAGGAAATCCTCACTAAAATCTTCGCCAAGTATTGCCTTAGCCTTTTTAATAGAATTATCAATTAGGCGTTTCTCGTAGGTAGAAAAGTTAATGTTTCCTTTCCAATATCCCCCATTCAGCTTAATTAATGCTGGCGTCAAAGTATACAGTTTCTCGATGTAGTTTCTCGGTATAATTTTTTCTATAGTTACTAACCCCTTCATAGTATCAGTACTGGTATCCTTAAGAAACAAAGAGAAATAATCCTTTAATTTTTTATCAATACACCTGATAGAGAAATTATATATCTTCCCTTGCTTATATAGCTTGTCCTTTTCTATTTCTTTAAAACCACTATGAACGTAATTTTTATATTCCCTCTTTTTATGGAATTCTAACATCATTTCATCTTTACATAATGATCTATCTATGAAACTACTAATTTCATATAGCATACTTCTTAATTCAAGATTCTTCAGTAAATATATTTTGCAATCAATTTGATATACATTTATCTCAGACAAAACCACACCACCTTCTTCTAATTAACATATAATTCCATTGTACTTATGTATGTAGATAATGTCAACAAGAATAGTTGAATTATGTAATTATCCTGCTAAATTTGTCTATTTTGCAATTTGGCATAATATACTATTGTTAATTTTTTTGATTATTTGACTTCTCTGAGGAAATAGAAACTTACCACAAAAATCACAAATTACTATGGCGTTCTATTTTAGACTCAGCCTCTTGGCTGCATAAAAATAGCAAGACAGCCGAAACTGTCTCGCTAATAAAGTCTAACTTTTTGGGGTCACTTAAATATTCATAATAGGTGTTTTTTCCTTTGGTTTTATAAGCTTCTGTTTTATTTTGGGGGCAAAGAGTACAGGTCTACAATCTAAATAGGATTCATAGCTTAGGCATAGTTACAGGTACACAATACCGTTCTATAGTCAAGGCAGCTGCAAAAAGTCGCCTTTCATCTGCCCCATATAATATCATGCCCCGTGGCGTTCCATCATCAGCCATACCAAGCCTTAGTGCTACTGATGGAAGCCCTATAAAATGCATAATACTCGTGGACCCCGTCATCAGGCAAGCATCATATCCATTTAAGCTTTCAAGTATCTGAGTACGAAGTCTCTTGCGTTCAGCCAGAGCCTCTTTATATATCTTATCATCCAATTTCCCTGAAGCCCTGTCTAATGCATCACGCAGATATTTATGGCCGTATTTCATCATTTGCTCAGAATTATTTTCATAATAGTCAACTATTTCCCTAAGTGTCTTACGTCGCGCACTAGAACGGGATAAGTATTCTTCAAGATCATGCCTAAATTCACAGCGCATAATATCTTCATCATATTTAGTTTCGCCATGAATAACATCGGCAAGCTGTACACCATCAGATTTTAACCCCTTTAGTAAGTCGTCATATCTGTTCAGTTGTGCTTCTGATACCTGATCCCTATTGAAAATATTTATAGCCAGATGTATTTTATCTGGATCTAAAGGTTTAACTGGCTCCAGTGCTTTATCTTTCATGCAAGAATAGACTAAAAGTGCATCGGCCAAGTCTCGAGTCATAGGCCCTGCAGAATCAAGGGTCCTTGCTATAGGTATGATTCCGTCTGATGGCAAAGAACCATGAGCAGGCTTAATTCCCGCTATACCATTTTCTACAGCACATCCAACAATAGAGAAGGAGGTATCTGTACCTACAGTTGCAGAGCATAAGCCTGCTGACATTGCCACAGCAGAACCTGAACTGGATCCACTGGGGTCTTTTTTCTCATCATATGCATGTATCACCTGACCACCCCTAGAGCTATATCCCCCTGGCATGTTATAAGCTGTATAGTTTGCAAATTCTGTCATATTGGTTTTTCCCAGTATTAATGCCCCGTTACTCCGTAAATTTGCAACAACAGGTGCATCTTCTTTAGCAAGATTGTCTGAGAGAGCCAGACTTCCAGCTGTGGTATGCATTCCCGCAACATCTATATTATCCTTAATAAGTACAGGTAATCCAAACATAGCCTTATCACGGTCATTTTTCATAGAATCCATTTTCTTAGCTTCTTCAATGGCATTCTCATTTAATTCTGCTATCGAATTTAAACCCTTAACTCCATCTAATTTCTCTATTCGATCCATATAAAACCTTGTAAGTTCTTCTACGCCTAGTCGTCTCTTCTTAATCTCATATGCAAGCTCAATAGCTGTCATTGTATGCATTACAAACATCCTCCCATTTATCTACCAGTGATAGGTCTTGCCCTCTTTTTGCCAACTGCCGCCATATAAATAATGAACTCTTCCTCTTCATCTAATTGTAGGAGTTTATCTATGGCCTCTTGACCATAAATGCAATAGCACAAACACCTAGTTCTAAAGCTTCACCAGCCAAATATAGAATTATTTATAGTCTTTCTACTTCATATTTTCCCATTTATTCTCTCCTAGGTTTATATAATAGTTCAGCGCTCATTCACCAATCTGAAATACGGTAATTCGTTCTCTAGGATCTTCCTTATCAAATAAATCCCTACAATCAATCTCATCCATAAATTCCAATTCATCTACTGTCATAAGGTAAGATATATATTCATCAGAAGGGTAATAAAAAAATAAGAGCATCCTTCTAGGCTTAAGGTAATAAGATGAGGTTATTCTTGCCATCACCTTTTGAAGGATTTCTATTGAAAAGGGATTAAAAAAATAAATTATGTTTACCTCTAATGGAACTTCATACTCTTCAGCATCCTGTAATAAAAAACTTACAAAATTGGCTGATGAAGCTGTTTTCTCATTATCAACTGCTGCAGCATAGATTCTGTCATCATACTCTATACCTATGGTTTTTGCTCTAATCTGATATGATAAGAAAAAATCTACCCTTCCCTTTCCACAACCATAATCTAAAATCACATCATTTTTTCTAACTAGTCCGCTATTAGCCAATCGTTCTAACACCAGGTAAGGAGTTGGTTCATAGGGATATCGGTATTGATCTGACCTAGAGTCATCTCTGCCTGTGGTTTTTATCTTAAGTAAATCATCCCATAGCTTCTCACTATTTCTCATATCTGAATTATATACTCTACTCAACTTGCACCTCAAATACTCTAGCAAAAAATCATGTCTACAATAAAACTAAATACCATTATACAATATAACTGTAAGTTTTTATAGCTACTTGATTTAAACCTCTCTTTTTTGAATAAGATATCCTCCATATGTTAACTGATATGCTCCCTTTTAGTCCATATTCTTACCTACAATTGTCAAGAACCCGCTATTAGAATATTCATAATAGTGCGCCTCATATAATGCCTATGGCTCTTTTAATAATCCTCAAATACTCCCTTATCCCGTCTTCTTCTTCCTGTCGATATGTAAAATTAAAATGGGCCGCTACAGTCATTGCCAGTGTATGGAATAAATCACACATGACATCAACCGCCGTCCAAATATCCGTATAATTGCTACCAGAATAGGTGGCAGTATATTGCGCATATAGTTCTGGCGAAAGATAATTCTTGAAATATTTGCCATCCTTTCCTGTGGAGAGATTGAAGCCATGCTGTACGCCAATATAGTAGTTAATCATATCATGCAATTCAGTCCTAACCACACCATTCAGCATAGCCATGACATAGGGTAGCTCATCTCGTGCTATACCTTTTGCTACATTATTTAGGCACCACCAGAAGTTATTGCAGCAAGAGTAAAAGAAATGAGGGGATGGTGGCTTGATATGCCAATACTTGTCGCTGGGATCCAGTAAGGGTGGTAAAAAGCCTCTTCCATCGTCTTTATCCAACAGAACAACAGCTGGCTCTCCGTCATCTATATATTTGCTAAATTCGAAAGAGAGATCAATTCTAACTCCATCGGGATAAATCATCATATAATTAAAATTACCATCCCCGCCCGCATAGCGCATAGCTTCTGGCATTTGCATAATCAGAGGCTTACCAAAATGTTTTTCAACCCATGCTGGATTATTATAAAAAGGCGTAATATCCTCTACGAAATATATGATATCGTAATCTTGGTAATGGTCCTTTGGTGCGGCCGGATTTGCCCGAGAACCGACCAGCAGTACTGCCCGTATACGCTCATCAGCCTTAGCCACGGCTAATATTAGTTCCATAATTTCTTGTTCTGTCCGCAAAATTAGCTCCCCTTAAATATCATTTTACTTTATAAGTTCTCATAAAACTATCTGTTTTTTCTTATTGCCCTGAACTAATGCACTCTATTATTTTTTAGGGCTTCAAAGATCATTCTCTGTGGCCAACTCCATTATTTTATATTTTTAATTAGTGGCTATTGTGCTTTATTCTTTGAATTCCATCCAAAATTGGTATAAGTATGGCTGCTATGAACCCACCTGAAAACCCATTGTTATAGAGATTCATACCCCCATTTAAAAAAGATAAATTAGAGACAAAAACCATATGAAGTCCTCCAGCTATAATTCCTACCATAGGCCCATAGAAGCCACTTACGGGTGCCAGTGTGGTTCCGAATAACGCTGCAAGAAGAGCACCGGTAGAATTAATATCATGCACACTGAAATAACTAACCAAAAAAACTCCCAGCAAAATTGGCAATACATTTTTAAGGTGTTTGCCTGAAGCACCAAACCCTACCACAGTGAAGATGCCTCCTATGGTCGGTCCATTTAAATTTCCTCCGACTATCAATATATATACAGTGAAAACAATTCCTAAAAGGGCCATATTAATATACACAAGACCATAACCATACTTTTTAAGAAAATCGTTCCTACCATGTCCTGATTCCTTCATTAAGGTACCATACCCCCTAAAAGACCATTGATTAGTGGCAAGGCCCACAATAAGCATTACTCCAAATAGTATGAAAAGAAACAGGGATAGCTGCAAGTTATTTCCTTTATAAACCAAATAAACAGTCTCTACCTTATAGCCTAAGCTTCTAAATAAAGCCGTATATAAGGTGGCCACTAACCCCGCTGTAAATCCTATATTATAAAGGCTGAATCCCTTATGGAAATTGATAAAATGTTGTGCTAAAACTGGAATAAAACAGCCTGAAATAAGCCCGACTAATATTCCCAGCAGTATCCCCGGAAAAACTGGTAAGCCAAAATTATAGGTAACTTCACTTACCAAGGGACCTAAAGCTGTGCCAAATAAAGCCACAGGCATTAGCTGCCTAAAGGGTGTTTTGCTGAATTTTGCATAGGCAAGCACACCAAGAATGATAGGTGTAGAGTTGTAAAGATTTTTACCAAATAAGGAGAAGCCCGCCAGCGTAAATATAGATGCCATAAGCAGTCCACTTATTTGTTGCTTGCTTTTTTTAATTATGATAGCTGCCTGAACAACCATGATTGCAGCATTAGAAAATGCCGCCCCGATATTAGAAATTTCAAAGTAATCAGTAACTAGATTTGCTGGAGAAGTCATAATATCAACATTTCCATAAAAGATTTCAGAGGGTGTATTGAATAGAAATGCTACTAAGAATAAAATACATGCAAATACAATAAAGTGGATATAAATAATCCTATCCGGATGGAATGTCAGACCTTTTAAAAAAACCTTTGTTATAGCCTTTGCCATATTGCCCCTTTCCTCAGCAGAAACAGCATAACAAACAGCATAATTTGTTATGCAATCGCTTCTACAGTCCGTCACTATTCTATTTTATAACAGCCTTTTAGCTTTTCTCTAATATAGGCTCTACCACAAAAATTAATGCTCGGAAAAACTTTCTATATATTCTAAATTATATATCATAAAGTTTAATTTTCCAACAGAAATTATTCCTTCAAGATTGCGTAACTTTACTGTAGGAAATATAAAGACGGTGTTCACCAAAGACGTGTTATAGAATTTACCTCTTTACTATCCCTTTAAAGTCCATCTTCTACAATTCCAAGGATTAAACGTAAGCATACTTCATTGCACTGGCACTTAAACTATGACTTATACTTTTCTTAAAACTTTTCCATATGGATGTGAAGGATTCTTATTTTCAACAACAATTAGTTTGTTTTCTTCAATCATTTTATCAATACGTAAAGCATACCAACTATCACTAATGCC
>JGI24708J26588_10002264_pt1 | contig 14652 bp, 14 predicted proteins | sample BioPla1DNA2_FD_26588 | JGI IMG/M metagenome (IMG submission 26588) | reverse complement strand
TGCTATACAAGTGGTAAAATCTAAAAATCCTTCCGGCATCAAAGTTTGCAGGATGCCGGAAGGATTTTTTCATTGAATAAAAGTGCAGGTGGCGTGCCTGGCACCATTATTTGATATATAATAATCAAGGGTGAGGAAGTATGGACATGAATGTAAAGGAAAAAAGCCTGGAGAAGTATATTGCCGGCATCACCGGCATAGACCGTGATGCGGTCAGTGCCGCGAGAAAAAGGCTCGACAGTCTTGTGAAGCCTCCGGGAAGCCTCGGCAAGCTCGAGGATATTGCAGCAAAGCTGGCAGGTATCACCGGACGTATCTTTAATACCCTGGACAAGCGCTGTGTTATCATCATGTGTTCCGACAATGGCGTGGTTGAGGAAGGAGTCGCCTCTGCGCCCCAGTCTGTAACATATGCGCAGACCGTCAACTTTACCCGGGGCATAACCGGAGTTGCCGTTCTTGCAAAATGCTTCAACACGGATCTGATGGTGGTGGATGTGGGCGTAAATGCGGAGATAAACCATCCGGGGGTCATAAACAGAAAAATCAGGAGGTCCACATCGAACATTGCAAAAGGACCGGCAATGAGCCGCGAAGAGGCTGTGACGGCAATGCTCACAGGCATCGAAATGGCCGGAGAAGCCCGCAGGAAAGGTTACGGGATAATAGGAGTCGGAGAAATGGGCATAGGCAACACGACCACTAGCAGTGCGGTACTATGCTCGCTTACTGGTATCGATGCGGATCTGACCGTCGGGAAGGGAGCAGGGCTCAGCAAAGAAGGGTATGAAAAGAAAAAGAAGATCATAAAGAATGCAATAAGGATACATAAACCGGACCCGAAGGATCCCATCGACGTGATTTCAAAAGTCGGGGGATTCGATATCGCGGCCATGACGGGTGTATATATCGGAGCAGCTTATTACAGACTGCCGGTGGTCATAGATGGATTCATTTCGGCTGTATCTGCTCTGGCAGCGGCAAGATTGGCCGGTCCTGCTGTTGAATACATGATACCCTCCCATAAGTCATGCGAACCTGGTTATGTATATACGGTCAGGGAGCTGGGGCTTGAACCGGCACTTGCGCTGGATATGCGTTTGGGAGAAGGAAGTGGCTGTCCGCTGATGTTCATGGTGGTCGATGCAGCATGTGCGATTATACGGGATATGGCCACATTTGCAGAAGCGGCGATAGATGATAAATACCTGGAAAACATCAAAGGAGAAGACAGTTTTGACAGATAAGGCATAAGGGGCGATATATTGAGGATCTTTATCTCAGGCGGTTGTAAAAACGGGAAATCCTATATTGCCCAGAGGCTCGCCAAATGGCAGTCGAAGGGCAGTCTGTATTATGTGGCTACTATGCGCCCGTGCGATGATGAGGATACCGCAAGGATCATGAGACATATAGAGGAGCGCGAAGGCTGGGGTTTTACAACAATAGAGCAGCCTGTCGATATTCTGCAATGTCTCGGCTCATGCGATGCAGATGCCTCATTTTTACTGGACAGCACGACGGCTTTGCTTGCAAACGAGATGTTTCCTGCTGGCAAGGATGTCAATGTGGATGCGCCAGGCAAAATCGCAGGGGAACTGGTCGGCTTATGCAAAAAGGTAAAGGATATAGTTGTCGTTTCCGATTATATATACTCTGATGCCATATTGTATGATGAGCTGACAGAAGCATATCGAAAAGGGCTTGCTTTCATAGACAGGACGCTTGCCGCGGTATGCGACGTCGTGCTTGAGATCGCATTCGGAAGTATAATAGTACATAAAGGCAGGGAGGTGTCCGCAGCTTTTCATGAAAAGATTTTTTAAAGGATTCATTATGTCAATGGGCATGTTCTGCGCAATACCCATCCCATATAAAACGTGGGATGAAAGGTGTGCAGATTTGGTTATCCCGTTTTTTCCCATCGTTGGACTGCTCATCGGAGCACTGTGGTATGGAGCGGCTCAGATCTTGCTTCTGGCTGGTCTGAGTAATGTGATGCTCGCGGCATTTCTGATGCTTTTCCCCTATATTACAACGGGTTTTTTACATATCGACGGCTTCATGGATACAAATGATGCGATCCTGTCGCGCCGTCCTGCTGAGGAAAGGCTCAGGATACTGAAAGATCCCCATACAGGAGCTTTTGCAGTTGTTTCCGTTCTGGTTCTGTTTGTAATATGCTTTGCATGTACATATGAGATAGTTACAGACGCCTTCGGTACTGGAAAACTTCGCTTTTTCCTGTGCATACCTGTGATATCAAGAAGTCTTGTCGGGTCAGCTCTGCTTTCATTAAGGGTCATGCCCCAAAGCAGTTACGGCTCATATTTCAGGGAAAACACGAAAACAGTCCACAAAATCAGTCTGGTTTTGATCGGCATCATTGCAGTAGTTGCAGCATTTCTGCTGCTGGGGGCCAAAGGATTGATCGCAGTGGCTGCAATGGCTGTGGGGTTTTCCCTTTCCATGCTGTATGCATATCGGCAGTTCGGCGGTGTTTCGGGTGATTTATCGGGCTATGCTCTTACCGTATCAGAAGCCTGTGCTCTTGCTGCGCTGGCACTGATTTAGGGAGGTATGATCATGATACTGGTCTTTGGTGGCGCTTATCAGGGGAAGCTGGAATATGTCATCGGGAATTATGGGGTACAGGAAAGTGAGATTTTCCATTGTGACAACAATAATGAGATCGATTTTTCCGCAAAGGTTGTCTGTGGTCTTGAGAAGCTGATCCTTAACCTTATAAATATCGGAGCAGACCCGCTGGAGTATATAAGCAAAAACCTTGATAAGATCGACGATAAGATAATTATATGCACGGACATTTCCAGCGGAGTTGTTCCCACAGATCCGGTCATGAGGCAGTGGAGGGAAGCCGTCGGGCGATGTATGGCAATGCTCGCAGCCAGTGCAGAAAGAGTAGTACGCATTTTTTGCGGTATCGGGACGGTCTTGAAATGAGTACGCTGATCCATATAATCCGCCACGGTCGTACCAGTGCCAATGACAAGCGCCTGTACTGCGGAAGTACGGATATTTCGCTGTCGGAAAACGGGATCAGAGAGATCCTGGAATTCAAAGAAAGCGGAATCTATCCTGAAGCAGATCTCTTTATAACCAGCGGCATGAAAAGGGCGGTTGAGACCCTCAGACTGATATATGGCGATATCGATCATGTCGTCATGGAGGATCTGCGGGAATATTGCTTTGGCGACTTTGAAATGCAAAGTCATTATGAGTTGGAAAGCAGACACGACTATCAGAAATGGATAGCTGATGAAAAAGGCGATGTATGCTGCCCGCGCGGAGAAAGCAGGAATGGGTTTTACCACAGGATCTTCCGGGGCTTTGAGGAGGCGCTCAGGGAGATAGAAAAGCGGAAAGCAAGCTCTGCAGTGATCGTCTGCCACGGCGGCGTCATAGCTGCTGTTATGTCCAGGCTGTTTACTGATGAAAAAGGCTTCTATGGATGGCAGCCCAAATACGGGCTTGGGTATACGCTGCACTGTTCCGGCGGTGAAATCACTGCATATCAGGACATTGACTCTCACAAAGCACGATGAACTAAAAGCAATCGCTTATCCATGATGATCCCCTGGGACCCTGTAGTAATGAGTCCTTTGCATCCAGTAGCGGTGAGCCCGTTGGATCTCTGTAGCGATGAGCCTGCTGGATCGGTAGCGATGAGTCTGCCAGATCGGAGCGATGAGCCTGTTAGATTCCTGAAGTCAACACACGCCGGATACTTCAGAAACCAGCCGGAGATGAATATAAAAACCCGCAAAAGTTGATTTTGCGGGTGTGGCGGAGAGTCAGGGATTCGAACCCTGGATACCCTTGCGGGTATACATGATTTCCAGTCATGCGCCCTCGACCAACTAGGCGAACTCTCCGTGTATGATCATTTAATTTTTATACGGTTGTCAGGTGCTCTTACACGATTTCCAATGATGCACCATCGACTAACCAGGCAAACCCTTCGTGAATAATCATTCGATTTTATGCTTTATGCGGTTTTCAGGCACTTTTACATGATTGCCAGGCATACGCCCCCAATCGGCCAGTCAAACTACTTGATCGCAAAATTACTACAACAGGTTCCTGATCTGACCGATATCACCGGCTGTGTGCCAGCATTTGCGGATATGCCCCGCCAAACCGGTCGGGTCATATTTCTGTATAGCTGCACGTTCGTGCAAATAGCGCATTCTGTACCGCTTAACTATAATACAATAGAACCGGACGGATGTCAATCTGAAATAAAGCTGTGGAACAATGTGGATAGGGCCGCCTCATTTGCAAAAGTTATTTCCAGCCTAAAATAGCCAGCAGTGGAATCAAGTTTTGCAGATTGGATGAGATCTTGAAGGTAGAATTATGTTTTGCAAATCAGCGGAAAAACCACACGTTGATGCAGCCTCTCCTGGATGGGAATTACCTTTTCAATTACTCCTTCACTAATGCGCAGGCTCATATGCTTGAAATATTACCTGGATTTCAGAATATCACGTTTTTTTGTACCGTTTTTGGAGTTCTGGGATAAAAAAGGGGCGAAAATCATGTTTTTCCCGAGAAACGGTTTACATAATTCGGGATTTAATTGAATTATGGAGCCAAAAGTCAAAAAACGGTACAGCCATGTACCCAGAAATCCAAAAACGGTACAGTCAGGCGCCGAAAAGTTGAAAATCTTAAGGAGCGAGCGCCCAGAAATCCAAAAACGGTACAGCAAGACCCTGAAAAGTTGAGGATCAGTGGAGCACGCAGCCCAGAAGCCGTAAAAGGTACAGATAAACGCCAGAATGCTCAAAATCCTCAGGACCAGGCGCCCGAAGGCTTGAAGAGGCCGGTAGAGCCGGATGCCGATAACTGAAAAGCAGAGGAGTCTGGCGCCTGGAAATCCGAAGATGGTACAGCAGATGTGAAAAGCTGGTAAAGGCCGATATAAAACCCGGCTACGTTGAGCAGCCGGGTTTTTGGACGTCTGTCATCACCAGGGACTTACACCTCGAGCGCCTGTCTTATGTCCTCGATAATATCTTCTATATTCTCGATGCCGACCGAGAGCCTTACCATATCCGGCTCTATCCCGCATGCGAAGAGCTGTTCGTCAGTCAGCTGACGGTGCGTCATGCTGGCGGGATGCAGTACTGCCGTGCGTGCATCAGCCACATGGACTACGATGGATGCCAGCTTCAGATTGTTCATGAATCTGGCTGCTGCAGCTCTGCCCCCTTTGATCCTGAAGGAGATAACCCCGGAACAACCTCTTGGCAGATATTTCTTATGCAGCTCGTAATATTTGTCAGATTTCAGTGTCGGATAGCTCACGGAGATTATCTTATCATGTTGATCAAGGTACTCAGCCACCTTCCTTGCGTTTTCAGAATGCCTTTCCATCCTGAGATGCAGGGTCTCCAGCCCCAGGTTGGTCAGAAACGCATTCATTGGGCTCATGTTGTTGCCAAGATCACGCATGTACTGATATCTTGCCTTTACTATATATGCGGCATTGCCGAAAGTCTCAGTGTATGAGATGCCGTGGTATGACGGATCGGGGTCGGTCAGCGAAGGGAATTTCCCATTGGTCCAGTCGAAATTCCCCGAATCGACAACGACACCCCCGACGCAGATAGCATGTCCGTCCAGATACTTGGTGGTCGAGTGTATAACGATGTCGGCTCCGAACTCAAAGGGTCTCAACAGGACAGGTGTTGCAAATGTGTTGTCCACAAACAGCGGGACTCCGTTCCTGTGGGCTATCCTCGCGAATTTTTCTATGTCAAGTATGCTTATCTTGGGATTTGCTATGGATTCTCCGAAAAGAATTTTTGTATTGGGTCTGAAAGCTTTCTGTATTTCTTCTTCAGAAGCGTCCTGATCGACGAAGGTCACATCGATGCCCATTTTTTTCAACGTTACATTGAACAGATTGAAGGTGCCGCCGTAAATCGTACTGGATGAAACTATGTGGTCTCCTGCCTGGCATATGTTCATTACTGCAACAAAGGTCGCAGACTGGCCTGATGCCGCNAGCATCGCTCCGATACCGCCTTCCAGAGCGGCGATCTTTTTTTCCAGCGCATCATTGGTCGGATTGCTGATCCTGGAATATATATGACCTTTATCAGGACGGTCAAACAGCATTGCCACTTCTTCGGAAGAGTCATATTTGTAGGTAGTACTCTGATAAATGGGAAGCACCCGCGGTTCGCCGTTGCCGGGTTTGTAGCCTTCATGCAGGCATTTGGTTTCTATTCTCCATGAATTCATCAATCAACACCTCTTAATTCGATCATTTGAGAAAATACTACACCATTAGCCGCCCTTATTCAAGTGGCAGCTTGTCCGTCGGCTTCACACCAGCCATTTGAAGTGATGCAGCGGTATGTGCTTTCACCTTCAGAATCACCGGCGAAGCGCATGGATTCAGGGCTAGTAAAGCTGATAAAGTATACGGATTTGGATCAGGCCGCCAGCAAAGTGCATGGATTCAGGTTTGCATTGTCAGCGAAGCACATGGATTTGGATTAGATTGCCAGCGGTGAATACGGATTCGGATGGGGATTGCCGGTGAAGTACACGGATTTGAATGAGGGCTGACAGTATAGTAAACGGATTCAGATAGGGGGTGCCGGCGAAACACACGAATTCGGATCAGGAAGGTCGGCGAAGTATGCAGTTTCAGTCTAAGTGGTCAAGGGTATCGAATTCGCGTTATTTGATTGACGCGGATATATGACAATGATAATATTTTATCATAACGATTGGGGGAGTCGGCGATGAAATCGAGCTCAACGTTCAGCAATCTCTATATCAGGCGGGTAAAGAGGAAAAAGCCTGTAAAGAAAATCATCACGATAATCGTGATCATACTGACGGCAGTCATTATCGCCGCCCTCGCAGCTATACCGCCTTTAGTGATGAAGGAAATTATCCACCTGCATGTGGATTTTGAGGAGAAGTCGCCGTCAGACTTCGGCGTGGAGGCAGAGGAAGTATGGCTGACCACTGAAGATGGAATCAGGCTTATTTCCTGGGAAGTCAAAGCCCACGATCCAAAAGGGATCGTTATATTCCTGTCCGGTATACACAATCCGTCAGTTACAGCCTTTTTCGGCCATGCTAAGATGATGGCGGAGAATGGATATTCTTCACTTCTGATAGAAATGCGCTCCCACGGAAGGAGCGAAGGAGATAAAATCTATATAGGCACCAGGGAATACCTTGATACGAAAGCTGGTGTCGAATATATCAAAGGCAAGCCTGAGTACGGTGATGTGCCGGTGATCGTTTTCGGAGTGTCCATGGGCGGTGCCACAGCAATCAATTCAACAGGGGAGATTCCCGATATCGACGGACTGATCAGCCTTTCTGCTTTTTCAACAGCGCAGGATCTGTTTAGCGACACTATGATCGGCATGGGAGTGCCGCCAGTCATCGCAGCAATACAAAAGCCATTCGTCAAGTTGTATATGGGCTTTGAATACGGCTTTGGCAGTCTGAAGATAAATCCGCTGGATGAAATAAAGAAGCTTAATGGAAGACCTGCGCTGCTGATGCATTCCACAGAAGATTCACAGGTGCCTTACAGCAGCTTCGAAAGACTAATTGCGGCGGTCCCGGGACAGATCGAAACCTTTGTCCGTGTCGGGGATCATCATTTCGTCTGCAGGGACGAATGCTTTAAGGAGCCCTGGACCGATGAGGAATACGCCGGAGCCGTCCTTTCATTTCTGGACAAATATTTCGGAGACTGAGCGGCGGAAGGCTTTTGTGTCTTATCGCCGAAAAGCTGCCGGCCGGACCGTCGAAAGGCTACTGAGCCAGACTGGAGGAAAGTTGCCGGCCGGACCGATGTAACACTTTTGAGCATGACGGATGAAAGACTTATAAGTCTGACCGACTGAGGAACTCCAGACCAGGCTGACGGTGGACTTCAGGCGACTGTATTTCAGAGAGGCTGAAGCTGAGCAGAGCCCTTTCTCGCATCCCCTATGTACCATTACAGGGCAGGACTCTTTTATGTATATCCTATGTGCTATTTCGGGACAGGGCCTTTTGCGTATTTTCTGTGTGCTGCCATTGGACCGTGTTTTTTCGTATATCTCCGGTGTACTCTTCCAGTATCGATATATGCGGTGTTTGTGATCAGGGTCGGATCCAGAGGATATAAAATGAACAGTATTTATTTCTATGATACATGTATAGGACGAATAGCCATAGCAGATAATGGTAAAGCCATCACACGGCTGACTTTTGACGGTAAGGATGGCGGCAGTACAGCGTGCCCGTACCGGGGCGGATGTGATGGGATGGAGAGGCAACAAACCGAAAAGATGAAGTGCGCCATTGCCGCCGTCATTGAGCCTGATGGGCAGCCTGGAGATGCTGTGTCAGAGGAGGTGTCCTCCGTCATCAGGGAAAGCTCTTGTATGTCCGTGGAGACGCCCTTCGCCATCAGGGAAAGCTCTTATGCGTCTGTGGAGGTGCCCTTTGCTATCAGGGATACCTCTTATGCGTCCGGAGAGGCGGCCTTTGCTGTCAGGGGCATCTCTTTTGCNCCCGAGGNTGCGCCCTTCGCTATCAGAGATGCCACATTTATCGTCAGTGAGACGCCGTTGATAAGGGAAGCCGCAAAACAGCTGGAAGAATATTTTGTCGGAAAGCGCAAAATCTTCGATATCCCGCTCGGACCAGAGGGGACTNCTTTCCAGAGGGCTGTCTGGGAAGCACTCCTTGAGATCCCTTATGGTGAGACAAGAAGCTATGGCGATNTAGCCGCACGTATCGGGAATCCGAAGGCCGCAAGAGCAGTAGGGATGGCAAACAACAGGAACCCGATTGCGGTGTTTGTGCCATGCCACCGCGTGATAGGTGCAAGCGGGAAGCTTGTGGGATATGCTGGAGGCGTGGATGTAAAGAAAAAGCTGCTTGAACTGGAAAAACTGAATGCAGCAAAGCATCCGCATTGGGAAAGATANAAGCAGCAAAGCGTCCACCAAGGTAATGACCTTGCAGGACTAAAGCTTTACGNGGTGTAATCAGCATCAGGGGGAGCAGCATTAAATCATGGTCTGTGTAAGACCGTTGAGGTGACATATGCAGAAAGAGATCAAAACAAGGCTCAGGGAATTGGCCGGGGAAAAGTANAGAAAGTTTACATCCGGGCTCGTGCCCGGCGTCGACAATATGCTCGGAGTACGGCTACCGTATCTGCAGGCGATAGCGCGGGAAATAGCGGCATCCGACTGGCGTGGATATCTGAGTACGGCAGATGACGAGTACTTCGAAGAGGTAATGCTGCAGGGCTTTATCATTGGCCTTGCAAAAACAGATATAGATGAGAAGCTGAGGCTCATCGGCCAATTTGTCCCAAAGATCGATAACTGGTCGGTATGTGACAGCTTCTGTGCTCGTTTGAAATTCATAAAAAAGAACAAGGAACGTGTCTGGAGCTTTCTGCAGCCGTATTTTGATTCTGACAGGGAATTCGAATTGCGCTTCGCCATAGTGACGGGGATTTTTTATTTTANAGATGATGATCATATTGATGAATTTATAAGGCTGCTGGATCAGATAAAACATGACGGATATTATGCAAAAATGGCTGTGGCGTGGGCTTTATCCGTATGCTATGTTAAGTATCCCGGGAAGACCCTGCCATATCTCAGAAACAATTCCCTGGATGATTTCACATACAACAAGGCGCTGCAAAAAATCATCGAATCAAACAGGATCGACAACGATACCAAAGCTTTGATCCGGAGCATGAAGCGGAGGTGAACCGTGAATGCACCAGGATCATGCAACAAGAGACGCAGTTACGCATTAGTAAAAAGACTGGTTACGCTGCAGTAACAGGAGCGGTTATGCCGTAATAGGGAGAGCGGCTGCGCCCTATTAATATAAGCAGTTATACCACAACAGGAAGAGTGTCCATGCCTCAGCAAGAAGGGCAGTTACGCCACTGTAAGACGAACAGTAACGCCGCGGCAGGAAGAGCAGTCGCCACATAAAGACGATCCTGCCGGGAAGTTCACCATGATTGTTTTTGTCTATTGACTGAATTCATTCACTCGTGATATCATTATTTAGGAATGGACTGGAAATATAATGAAAGACGGTGATAATTTGTCCCGTATCACCAAAGATCCGGAAGAAAGAAGAGAAGAAATCATAGAGACAGCGCACAGGCTTTTCGAGGAGAAAGGCTACGAGCAGACGATGATGTCTGACATATCGCAGGCGTTGGGTATTTCGCAGGGCCTGCCCTATCGGTATTTCAGGTCAAAGCTGGATTTACTGGATGCCGTGGCTACAAAGCTGGGTAAGGATTTTGTAAGGTTTCTGACCGGATATAAGTTCAAGCCCGGAATGAATGCAAAAGAGAAGCTGGATGAATATTTCAAAATCATTGAGGATATTGGTTCGACAAAGCTGGTCTCGGTGCTGCACAGAAAGAACAACAGCCAGATCCACAGCAGGATATCACAGGCTGCTTTTAAAAGTGTGATACCGCAGCTCACGCTCTGATCGAGGAGGGGAACAGGCAAAAGGTGTTTGACTGTCCGCATGTAGCAGAAACCGCCGCATTTCTCCTGTACGGTGCGATGTCGATCCATGATACAGTCGATCATGATAACATGCATGAAAAAATGGATATTATAAGGGAGTTATTTTACAGAGTGCTTGGCGTTAAATAAATCATACCTTTTAAACAATGAAGACTGATCATGAAGGATATACAGCAAGCGTTTTAAATAACTGAAGCGGTTTGACGAATACAACCGGCGTTGTACGCTGCCGGCGCTATATCACTTATATGCTCCTCATACGGAGCAAATCAAAGCAAANTGAATGAATGAATTCATTCAGTTATGTAGATAACTTAATGTAGTTATACAAATCAGCAGGATCATAGGATTTGTCTGTTCCGGCGGCAGATCGGTGTCATATATTCCAATGATGGATCAGTTCTGTCTGCTCCGGCGCTGGATCAGTGCCACCAGCCCCGGCGGCAGATCGGTGCTGCATGTTCCGGCAGCAAACCGGCGCCGTCTGTTCCGGCTGTCATAGGATATTCGGATCCGGCAAATTTGAGATCCAGAGGAGGTCGTGGTTTTGAGCTATATAACCTTTGAAAATGTTGTAAAAGAATACAGAAGCGGTGAAAATGCGGTTTTGGCTGTTGATGACGTCAGCTTTGGTATTGAAAGAGGCGAGCTTTGTGTTGTTCTGGGACCCAGTGGTGCGGGAAAGACAACTGTGCTGAATCTGCTGGGCGGTATGGAACGGGTGACTTCAGGGTGTATCAGGGCAGGCGGCAGGGAAGTCACTTCCTTTGGCGAAAGGGAGTTGACTGCGTACAGGAGAGAGGATGTCGGATTTGTGTTTCAGTTCTACAATTTGATGCCGAATCTGACTGCACTGGAGAATGTGGAACTGGCAAAGCAGATTTGCAAAAACCCGTTGGATCCTGTTGAAGTACTTGAACAGGTGGGCCTGTTGGACAGGATGAACAACTTCCCTGCACAGCTGTCCGGAGGGGAACAGCAGCGAGTCTCGATCGCAAGGGCATTGTGCAAAAACCCCACTCTGCTTCTATGTGATGAGCCCACAGGTGCATTGGATTCCAGGACGGGCATGCAGGTCCTGCGCCTGCTTTCTGACGTATCGGCAAAATATGGGACGACAGTGATCATCATCACTCACAACACATTGATAGCATCCATGGCAAAAAGAGTGATCCGAATGAAGAACGGGCGGATAGAGTCAGTGGTGCTGAATAAAGACCCAATGCCGGTGGAGGAGATAGCATGGTAAAAAGCAGGCTTTTCACGAAATTTTTAAGGGACATCCGCAATTCGAAAGGACAGATTTTATCTGTCATAATACTAAGCATGCTGGGGGTATGGGTTTTCAGCGGGCTTGATGCTTACTGGCGCAATCTGGAGGCTTCTGTGGAAAGCTATTTCGATGAACAGAGGCTGGCTGATTTTTGGATAATGACACCGCTGACGGACGAGGGCCCTGAGAAGAAAATAAACGGGATAAAGGGAGTTGAGGATCTGCAGGTCAGATCGAGCCTGGAGGTCAGGACGGTCGTGCCCGGGGGTGCCAGATTGATGCTCCATACTGTCAGTGATCATATAAGCATAAACATACCCAGGGTAGTAAACGGAGGGCTGCTTTGCGACAATGACAGCAGAGGATGTCTCCTTGATGCACGGTTTGCCGGCGCCAACGATCTTTCTCCCGGGGACAGCGTGGTCTTGAACATTGGAAAGAAAAGTCAGGAGTTCATTATACGTGGGTTGGTCATGAGCCCGGAGTATGTGTTCAACTCGCCGGACGTTATCCCGGAGCCTGAGACCTATGGATTTATATACGTGAATAAAGCAGCATTTCCGGAAATGCCGGTAAATGAGATATGTGTACTGACAGCAGATGACGCAGATATCGAAAAAGTAAAAGCTGCCCTGGAAGAAAAGCTGCCGGGAGCATTCATACTCGACAGGAAAGTCCACAAAAGCACACAGCTTATCAGAGCGGAAATTTCGCAGTTCAAATCCCTTTCGAAGGTTTTTCCGATAATGTTTTTCGCAGTGTCTGTACTGATCGTTATGACTACCATGACCAGGATCGTTAAAAATCAGAGAACGCAGATTGGATTGCTGAAGGCTCTCGGATACGGCAAAGGCGCGATAGTGCGGCATTATGTGTCCTTCGGATTTTACCCGTCCCTTATCGGAGCTGTCTGTGGGCTGGCGGCCGGCCGCAATACACTGCCGGCATTTCTGTGGAGCATACTGGAGGATATCTATGTACTGCCGGACATCAGGGTTGCTGTGGTTTCACAAGTCGCACTGGCTGTATGCATATCGTCTGTTCTGCTGACGTGCATCATTTGTTACTATACCTGCAGACGATCCATTTCTGAAAGTGCTGCCGCACTACTGAGGCCAAAAGCTCCTGCAGCAGGCAGCAGGGTGCTGCTTGAGCGGATATCACTGATATGGAAGCGCCTCAGCTTCAGCGCCAAAATGATACAGAGGAATCTGATGAGGAACAGGATACGTACCATAATGGCTCTGGCAGGGATTATGAGCTGTACTGCACTGATGGTAACTGCATTGGGACTGCTGGATTCAGTGGATCATATGGTCAGCACGTATTATGGGGAAACACTGAAGTATGATCTCAGGGCGGATCTTGATGAAAAAGCGGGCAGTGTCGACATGTACCGAAAAATCACCGATGCGGATAAAACAGAAGGAATAATGGAGATCCCGGTTAGCATAAGGAAGGCAGAGAGCAGCAGCCGGACAGTGCTTCTTACCGTTGTAGAAAATGATCAGGAACTGTTATCATTGGGTGAAGCCGGAACCGACGTAAATGGCGGTCACACAGGGAGTGCAGGTCCTGCCGGTAAACACGCTGATACTGGCGGTCAGATCGATACACCGGACGCTGGGATGCCATATGAAAACCAGGTCATGGTTTCGGAAAAGCTCGCGCAGATCATGGGTATCGATGCGGGAGACACCATAAAACTCAGGCTTCCGGGCTCGGAGGATGAAAATGACATGTATGTTGAAAATCTTGTAACGATCCAGATTGGACAGGGCATCTATATGTCTGAAAAATCATGGAACAGTCTCGGGAAAGGGGCATTCATTCCAACTGCTCTTCTCATTAAAAACCCGGGCGAAGATACCCGAGGGTTCTTTGAAGGGCTCGACGAGGTGACTGGTGTTAAGTCCCTGCAATCACTCAGGGACAAGACAAAGACGGGGCTGGAATCTATCAACAGTGTATCTTTGCTGATGGTTGCCTTTGCGCTGGTACTGGCTTTTGTCGTCCTCTACAATATGGGCATACTGAACTTCATGGAGAGAGTCCGGGAATTTGCTACACTTAAGGTTCTTGGATTTCACCATAGAGAAATAAGATCACTGATAATAAAGGAAAATGCCATAATTGCCGTGGCAGGTATCCTGTCGGGGATCTTTCCCGGTGTCTGGCTGACGGACCTGGTCATGAAATCCAGCGAACCTGATGACATGGTGTTCAGGGCACTCGTGGAACCGACCAGCATTGCAGCAGCATGCTGCATCACACTCATATTCTCGCTGGTGGCACAATATCTTCTGATCCGTAAGGTCAGAGGGATCGTAATGACACAGGCACTGAAAAGCGTGGAATGATCATATGACGATTTTTGGCTGGACTGTTGCTGCGGACACTGATTTGAAAACCTATCAAATGTTTGATATAGTTTATATATTAGTTCATCTTTTGTCTGATTTTTTATGATCATTTTGAGCCGCTGCAGTACGACCTGACAATTTCAATCATTTTCAAGCATAATCATCAAAATAATATGCGGCAGCATAAGCTGATCAGCGGCTAATTAAGCGTAATCAGAAAATACGACATTTTGTTTAAAGGGGAGGAGATATCAAAATGAGCGCAAATGGAGAAAGAGTTACTTTGAAAGTGTGGACGAGAGATTCTGTAAATAGCAGAGCCAGCAGGCAACTGAGGACGGTTTTGTTCCCGCTACGATCAGTATCAGGGGGCAGGATTCGATTTCAGTTAAAATAAAAAGAGATGAATTAATAAAAAACATCAAAGAGCATGGAA
>JGI24708J26588_10002261_pt1 | contig 14659 bp, 11 predicted proteins | sample BioPla1DNA2_FD_26588 | JGI IMG/M metagenome (IMG submission 26588) | reverse complement strand
GTCGATTGCAGTTGATGTGCCAAAAATAGGGTTTCGGTCGCATTTTTTAGTACAACCAAATGTCCGACCAACTTACTTTTCACTTCAATTGGTGCAATCGAAACAAAGTAAGCTTGTCCGTTTTGCTGATAATATTGTTCTTGACGTTTATGAAAATTAAGTTGCGAGGAATCTTGAATCAAGGTAGTCCAGGGATGTCCGATTAAACTTTGCTTAAAAAATCCGAGTTGTTGCGCTAAATGTTCAGCCTGATGATTGGCTAGTAAAATATTTTNATTCAAATCAAGAACTAAGACTATATCTTTGGTTTCATTAATCATGGCGTTGCGTTCTTCTAAAAGACGGGCAATTTCTTTGGGTTCAAGATTGTGTAGTTGTCCCTTGAGATGATAGGCCAGTCCAAATGCCACCCCTAGACCAATCAATAGACTCAGTAAAAGACTCCATTGATAATCATATAGTGTTTGGCGAACCATTTGTTTTAAACTAACCAACTTGATGCCCAGTGCGATTACACCGATTTGCTTACCTTGATACTTGACAGGTACAAAGACGCGTAACGACCGCCCCAGAGAACCTCTACTGATAGAATGAGTAATTTTCCCTTGCAAGGCTTGCTTTTCGTCGCCTCCTTCAAAACTTTGCCCAATTTTATCTGGATTAGGGTGCGTGAGGCGAATGCTATGATTATCCATCAAAACAATGAAATCNAGATGGTGATTTTTCGTGATTTGTAACAATTTTCGCTGCAAAGGTAGTGGGGCTTGTTTTTGTTCTAAGGCTGAAATGATATCCTCTTGTTTAGCGAGTTCGTGACCAAGCGTAGTGAGATTGTCGATTTGTTGCGTTTGAGTTTGCTTGGTGACATCGCGCATTAAAAATAGATAAAAACTCGTAGCTAAAACTAGAATCACCCCGATAAAGGTAAGTGATAAAAGCGTAAATAAGCGAATTCCTTTCTTCATGTTTACCTCCCATTTCCTCATTAGTATAACATAAGCAGCAACGTGCTTAAATTAATTAAAAAAACTTTCCGAATATACTTGTAACCGTTAAACTAAGGATAGTTGCGTTGTCGAGACATTTGTGAAAGATAGCGCAAAAAGATGAAGGGGGAAATCTCAATGAAAAAGTGGCTTTCAATTAGCTTATTAGCATGTTCAGCCTTACTTTTAACAGCATGTAACTCAGGAAAAAGCACGCAAACAAAGAGCAGTACAACCCAAAGCTCACAAGTAACATCTAGTGCTTCTAAAAACGGCTATACCGATCCAAAAGAATTAAAGGATAGCTATGATGTGATTATTGTCGGAGCTGGTGGTGCAGGAATGACCGCAGCGATTGAAGCCAAAGATGCTGGTTTAAATCCGGTTATCTTTGAAAAAATGCCGGTTGCAGGCGGAAACACATCCAAATCATCAAGTGGGATGAATGCGGCTGGTTCGAAATTCCAAAAAGCCCAAGGAATTAACGATACGACAGATGCCTTTTATGAAGAAACGCTAAAAGGTGGGAAAGGTACAAACGATAAAGAATTATTGCGTTATTTTGTTGATCATTCTGCTGAAGCCATTGATTGGTTAGACCAAAATGGCATCAAATTAGATAACTTAACCATTACCGGTGGGATGAGTGTGAAACGTACACATCGTCCAACAGATGGTTCAGCAATCGGTGGTTATCTAGTAAAAGGTTTGGAACGCAATGTCGCTGAACGTAAAATTCCAATCTTTGTGAATGCAGATGTAAAAGATATTAAAGCCAATGACGGCGTGGTGAATGAAGTTAAAGTTCAAATTCAAGGTGAAAAAGCGAAAAATGTCAAAGCTAAAGCCGTTATCGTGACAACCGGTGGATATGGTGCAAGTAAAGAAATTTTAGCTAAATATCGTCCTGATTTGAAAGATTATGTGACAACCAACTCTAAAGGTACAACGGGTGATGGGATTGCTTTAGTNGAAAAACTTGGCGGTCAAATCATTGATATGGATAAAGTGCAAATCCACCCAACTGTTAACCAAGAAAAAGGAATTTTAATTGGAGAAGCAGTACGTGGNGAAGGTGCGATTTTAGTTGATGATGAAGGAAATCGNTTTGTGAATGAAATGGATACGCGTGATAAAGTTTCGGCTGCAATCAATGCCTTACCGAAAAAACGTGCTTATCTTATCTTTGACCAAGGTGTAAGAAGCCGAGCAACTGCGATTGAATTCTATGCCAAACAAGGTTATGTCAAAGAAGGCAAGACGGTGGCTGATTTAGCGAAAACNATCAAAGTACCAAAAGCTAACTTAGAAAAAGCTGTTGCAAANTGGAATAAGGCGGTTGAAAGCAAACAAGATAGTGAATTTAACCGTACNACAGCGATGGAGCATACTTTATCTACACCTAATTACTATGCGATTCAAATNGCCCCAGGTGTCCACTACTCAATGGGTGGGGTGAAGATTAACACCAATACTGAAGTGTTAAANAAAGATAACCAACCAATTAAAGGATTATATGTGGCTGGTGAATTAGTAGGTGGCTTACATGGTGATAACCGAATCGGCGGTAACTCAGTAGCAGATATCGTGATTTTCGGTCGTCAAGCTGGACAACAAGCCGCAGCATTCGTCAAAGCACAATAATCATAAACTTCATTTTCATTGCAAAAAAGACCAAGCAGATAATTAGGTTTGCTTGGTCTTTTCCCGTTATCCGTGATTGTTTCCATCTATCACAGTTTGATTACAATTTGAAAAAAGTGCTTTCCTTTTAGGTTAAATCTGCTATAATATTATCGTTGCAAGTTCCCGAAAGGATTCGCCTCTTTGCGAAGATGCCTTGTAACCGAATAATTTTAGGGGGAATACTTCATGGTAGAAAAACATTTATTTACTTCAGAGTCTGTTTCTGAAGGACATCCGGATAAAGTCGCGGACCAAATTAGTGATGCGATTTTAGATGCAATTTTAGAAAAGGATCCAATGGCGCGTGTTGCTTGTGAAACTTCTGTAACAACTGGGCTAGTCTTAGTTTTTGGTGAAATTTCAACAACAGCTTATGTGGATATTCAAAAAGTTGTGCGCAAAACGATTAATGAAATCGGCTATACGCGTGCAAAATTTGGATTTGATGGAGATACCGTAGCCGTCTTAGTAGCGATTGATGAACAGTCACCAGATATCGCTCAAGGTGTGAATACGGCGTTAGAAGCAAGAGAAGAGAAAAAAGATGACAAAGATGAAACAGGTGCCGGCGACCAAGGCTTGATGTTTGGTTTTGCGGTAGATGAAACACCTGAATTGATGCCTTTACCAATTGCTTTAAGTCACCGCTTAGTTCGTCGTTTGGCTGTTTTGCGTAAATCAGGGGAATTAAGCTATTTACGTCCTGATGCGAAATCACAAGTCACTGTTGAATATGATGAAAATGAACAACCATTACGTGTCGACACAGTGGTTATTAGTACGCAACATGATGAAGCCGTGGATAATGCAACGATTCATCAAGATGTGATTGAAAAAGTCATCAAAGCAGAAATTCCAAGTGAACTTTTAGATGAGCAAACAAAATTTTATATCAACCCAACTGGCCGCTTCGTTATCGGAGGTCCTCAAGGCGATGCTGGTTTAACTGGCCGTAAGATTATTGTGGATACTTATGGTGGTTATGCCCGTCATGGTGGGGGTGCCTTTTCTGGTAAAGACGCGACGAAGGTGGACCGCTCCGCAAGTTATGCCGCGCGTTACATTGCCAAAAACATTGTCGCAGCGAAATTAGCGAAGAAATGTGAAGTGCAACTTGCCTATGCGATTGGGGTAGCCCAACCCGTTTCTATTTCAATCAATACATTTGGTACAGGGGTAGTGCCAAATGATAAGTTAATTGCGGCTGTGCGTGAAAACTTTGATTTACGTCCAGCAGGTATTATCGAAATGCTAGATTTACGCCGTCCAATTTATCGTCAAACAGCAGCCTATGGTCATTTCGGTCGTACCGATGTCGATTTACCATGGGAACACACGGATAAAGTAGATGCCTTATTAGCTAGCGTCAAAGCTTAATTCAATACGTGATGATTCAGACATCTCACTTCACTCTATTGGCTAAAAGAGTGAGTGAGGTGTCCTTTTGTGTTGTAAAAATGAGGATAATTGTGTAGTTACTGAATTATAAGTTAGTGAAGTATGATTCAGTAAAGTTGATTTTTACCTAATTGGACAAATACATAGTGCTAAATGATAAGAATATCTCTTGACAAATGAAAACGTTAGCAATATAATCTAGTTAACTTAAACGTTTAAGTAAAGTTTTTGGAGGATTGTTAAAATGAAGAAAATGGCTTTACTAGCGGCAGTTGCTGGATTAGGACTTACACTTGCTGCGTGTGGAAACAAAGGCGCTGAAGAGAAGGTGCAATCATCATCAAATAAAGATACTGTACAAGTTTCACTTTATGATGGAAAAAATTTAATCAAAAATATGAATGTTGATTCAGCAAAGGACATTATAAAATATGAGCCTAAAGAATCAGGAAAAAGTTTTATGGGTTGGTATTTACAACCAGATTTTTCTAGAAAATTTACCGCAGATGGCGAAATTACACCCGATTTAAAACTATATGCAGGATTTTCAAAATATCAAGATGACACAAGAGAATTTATCATTTTAGGAAATGGTAATAGTGAAGTCTTGAAAAGTTCCAATTGGGGTGCAAATATAACCGATGAACACAAAATGAAAAAAGAAGATAACAGCAAAAAAAATATTTACACCCTTACTGTTACACTGCAAAAAGGCGATGAATTCCAATTTGCTAAAAATGGAAAATGGGAAAATCAACGTGGAGCAGGCTACTTAGAAGCAACGACCAAAGATGGTGAAGCATACTTTGAAAGTTCTGGTGGTTTAGGTGAAACTTCTAGCAAACAATCCAATATTAAAGTAGCCAAAGATGGTGTCTATACCTTTAAATTAGAAACACATCCAAATGAAGATGTATATGATACTAAAAATAAAGAGTATAACGAATCAAAAAAAGAAAACTTCAATAGTAATCCATTTGATGTGATTACATGGACCTATAAAGAAAAATAAGGAACCAATAGTAGTCCCCTATACAAGAATATTATGATTTTCAATCTGTTCGCGATGGATAGCCCAATTGATTGCTTGGAATAGTTTATCGTAAAAGGTATCAGAGAATTTAGTTACCAGCTTCATTTGTTCTGAATGAGCGTAGTATTCTTTGATAGTCTGATTGACTGTAACGAGGTGTTTGTCACTTGGAATAGCAAAAACATCTGTTTGTTCTAGCCAATAAATATGTTCAAACAAAGTAGTTAGGTAAGTTTTTAACTCCTTGTTGTAAATCGGTAAGCTCACGAGTGTATATGAATCGTTTTGATAATAATCATTTAATTCGTTAGCTATATATTGCCAATCCAAGTTGATTTGAAAGAATACAGGATCGTCAATCAGACTATCTATCGCAATGACAGGGACAAAATTAAGTTCGCCGATTTGATAAAAAGATTGTTTATCAACACCGAGAGTAAGTATGGCATCCACCATATCATACTTTTGAATAGAATGATTGTCGAGATAAATCAGGTTGTAATTCTTTGTGTGAAAATAGGCAACTAAATGTTGAATGAAATTTAGTTGTTCTGCTTTTTCTAATACAGAATTAGCTTGAGCGCAATAAAGGGCAATGGTTTGTGTTTGTTTAGTAACCAGTGATTTTGCTGCTTTATTAGGCGTATAATTCAGCAGATTAATTACCTGTAAGACTTTATTTTTCGTTTCAGGGCTAATCTGTTGGTCTTTACGATCATTAATAATATAAGAAACTGTTGCGATTGAAACACCAGCTTCTCTTGCAATATCTTTAATAGTAACTTTTTTCTCTTTCATAGCTTCATTATAGAAAAAGAAGGAAAAAAGTCAACTTATTTGAATTGAACAAAGGAATGAATAAATAGTGAGTTATAGGCTTAATAAGGCAGGAATTTCCCATTTGCCTGATTCTATGTATTGTTTTGCTATAAANAATGAAAAATTAGTTATCCGTCTTCGTATGGCATTGGAAGATGAAAAAACTGTTGTAAATATAATTTATGGAATGAAATACGAATATCAGGACCATCGGATAAAAAAAACATTAGCGCTAAAATATAAAGATGCAAATTATTGTTATTTTGAAACGATTTTAAATCTTTATGATAGTAGACTAGCTTATGTATTTGAATTGAATGTCGAAAATGAGAAATATTATTTTAGTGAAGAAGGTTTGTCTAAAGAATATGATTTTTCAAAAGGCTTTTATAATTTTTTCCAAATGCCATATATCAATGAAGCAGACCTCTATCCGACTGTTGATTGGATGAAAAATGCTGTATTTTATCAAATTTTTGTTGATCGGTTCAGTAGAGGCGATTTTCAAAAAGAGGATAATTATATTGATTTGGATTGGGGGAGCAAACCGACACCGACCAATTTTGCTGGTGGTGATTTAAAAGGAATCATTCAAAAATTACCTTACTTACAAGAATTGGGAATCAATGCAATTTATTTAACCCCCATTTTCTTATCACCGTCAAATCATAAATATGACATTATAGATTATTACAAAGTAGATCCACAATTCGGTAGCGAAGATGATTTATTCAACTTAGTACAAAAGGCACATCGCTTGGGAATGAAAGTGATATTAGATGCTGTATTCAATCATTGCAGTATGCTGTCAAAAGAATTTCAAGATGTCATTAGAAAAGGAAAAGAATCAGCATACTATGATTGGTTTATTATTCATGGTGATTTTCCTGATGTTGAAAATGCTAATTATGAGTGTTTTGCCGCTTGTAACTATATGCCAAAATGGAATACATCTAATTCAGAAGTGCAAGACTTTTTGACGAATGTAGGTATTCACTGGATTAAAAAATATGATATTGATGGTTGGCGATTAGATGTTTCGGATGAAGTATCTCATCAATTCTGGCGGCATTTTCGTTTAGCAGTTAAACAGGAGAAAGCAGATTGTGTATTAATTGGAGAAAATTGGCATCATGCGAATAGTTTTTTACGCGGTGATCAGTTTGACAGTATTATGAATTACGCATTTACCAAAATATGTTTGGATTGTTTTGCAGAAAATAAATTAACTGCTAAAGAAACGTCTAATCGTTTAAATAGTATTTTTATGAGATATAGCTTACAAACCAGTCAAATGAATTTGAATTTACTCGATTCCCATGATACGCATCGTATTTTTACCGAGTTAAAGGGAGATGAAAAGAAATTTTTAGCGGCTTTGGCGTTGAGTTTTGTGTTTGTTGGTACACCTTGTATTTACTATGGGACAGAAATTGCGATGGAAGGTGGTTATGATCCTGATTCAAGAAGAACATTTGAGTGGAACAGAGAAAAATGGAATCTTTCCTTATTTGAAAAAATAAAAGCGATTATTCGCTTGAAGAAACTTCCTGTTTTACAAGATGGGGATATTTTAATCAAGCATATTGAAAATCAGCTCATCATTTGCCGTACATTTAAAGATAAACAATTGACCTTCCAAATGAATTTATCGNCAAAAACGGAACCAATTTTGGTAGCGGATAAAGAAATTTTATCAAATGGAAAGACTGAAAATAATCAATTAGATTCGTTTGGATTTTATATTTCAATGAGTGAGGCGATTAAAGATGAAAAAATATAGTTTTTTAACTGGCTTAGTAGTATTTGCCAGCATTTTTGCACTTTCGGGATGTGGGCAGTCTGATTCAAAGACAAAAGCTAGTGCCGATTCAAGTAATAATGAGATATTTAGTGGAAAAATTGAAAAAAACAAGACGATAAAGGTTTTAGAGAATGATACAGCTATTTCAAAAGGATATTTTAAGGAAGTACTTGCGGCATTTAATGAGGCCTATGCTGATAAAGGAATTAAAGCAGTTGATGCCAATACAGACCAATTTGTTGATTTGGCTAAAGATGGTCCTTATGGTTATGGCCCAGATATTTTGTACCAAGCCAATGATGTCATTATGAAATATGCTGAGGATAAACACGTCTATCCGTTACCTGTTTCTAAATTGGAGGCTTATAAACAAACTTCCAAGAATGCGTGGAATGCTTTCAAAGTGAATAAGGATGGAAAGGATTATTATTGTGGTGTTCCGGTAAATGTACAAACACCAATGCTTTATTACCGAAAAGACTTATTACCAGAAGATTGGCAAAAAACATGGGATAAAGACGCTAATGAAGTTCCAGATATGGTTGAAAATTGGAATGATATGTATAAGTTCTCAAAACAAAGACATCAAGAAAATCCAAGTATGTATGGCTATATGGAATCTTTATATGATACCTATTTTTCAAGTGGTTATCTGTTCTCTTATGGGGCTTATATTTTTGGTAAAAATAATACGGATCCTAGCAAGGTCGGATTTTCAAATGGAGATTCATATTATGGTGCTAAAGTGATTCAACAGTTGGCATCGGTAATGAATGAAGAAAGTATTGATGATACTATCAAAACGAGTGCTTATAGCAAATTAGGAAATGGTACTTATTTTGCTACGATGTCAACACCAGATGTTTATTCTACTTTTCTTGAAGAATTAACAAAATATTATGTCAGTCAAGGAAAGACGAAAGATGAAGCGGCACAATTAGCCAAAGATAATCTAGTCATGACTACGGTTCCTAAACTGCCTAAAAATGGTGATATAACATCTGAAACAACAGAATTTATCGAGATGAAAACGATGGGTGGCGTTAATGGCTATGCGATTAGTGCATATACTAAAGCACCAAATGCTAGTTTAGAATTTGTAAATTTTGCAACGAAATATGAAATGATAAAGAAACGTTATGAGTTATTAGGGGTTGTACCTACACGTAAAGATGTCATTAAAGAAGTAAAAGGTGTTAGTGAAGGCGTATTTAATCAATTGGAAAATGAAAATATTATCTTGATGCCATCAAATGCGGCGGTTGCACAAATATGGACACCTACGCAAACGTATTTTGCAGACATTACAAAGGATGTTTTCAGACCAGAAGCAGAAAAGAAATATAAAGATAATAAGGCGTTGAAAGCTGGTTTAGAAAAAGTCGATCAACAAATTAGTGATGCTATTCATACATTGGAGTAGTAGAAATCCTGGATTTTAAGACTTATTTTATGAGGAAGTGAGAAATGTGTCATATAAATACGAACGTAAAAAAGACTATCGTTATTATATGTCATTTTTATGGATGGGTTTAGGACAGTTTTTATATGGACAACGTATAAAAGGTCTTTTATTAATGTTATGCCAAGTAGGATATATTAGTTATTTGATAGTGCGTGGTGGACAGGATTTTGTCAATTTCTTTACATTGGGTACACAAAAAGCGGATAACTGGTTAAATATACAAGGGGATAATTCCGTAGTTATGCTAATTATGGGAATACTTAGCTTTTTGTTTTTAGGGATTATTATGTACATCTATTATTTAAATATCGTTGATGTCAAAAAAGTATGCACAATGAAGCAAAAAGGAGAGAAAGTGCCTAACTTTGTGCAAGAAGTAAAACTATTATTTGATAGACAGTTTCCGATTTTTGTTCTATTTTTTCCTATAATTGGTGTGCTTATTTTTAGTGTTTTACCAATTATCTTTATGATACTGATTGCTTTTACAAACTACGGTGGGAAAATCGTCCCGCCGGAATTAGTAGATTGGGTTGGCTTTGATAATTTTGTCAAAATTGTAGCACTATCTAAATTTGCGCCGACTTTCTTCAGGATTCTAGGTTGGAATATTGTCTGGGCGATTTTATCTACCTCAATCAATTACTTTAGTGGTATCTTTTTAGCCTTACTCTTTACCAATAAGCGAGTAAAAGGACAAGCGATATGGCGAGCTTTCCCAATTTTAGCTTATGCCATTCCGGGATTTATTAGCCTGTTAGCTTTTAAATTTATGTTTTCTTATGGTGGACCAATTAATCAAATTATTCAAGAATTTGGACATAAGGCGATTGGTTTCTTGGATATAGATGCTAAATGGTCGGCACGTATGATTGGTTTGTTTGTCAATGCTTGGATAGGTGTGCCATCCATTATGCTGTTAGCAACAGGAATGTTATCTAATCGAGATGAAAGCCTGTATGAAGCTGCGAGAATTGATGGTGCTAGTAACTGGGTTCAATTTAAAAAAATTACGATGCCCTATATTCTCACAGCGACGACACCAGTATTGATTGGTCAATTTGTTGGTAACTTTAACAATTTTGGTATTTTCTTCTTCCTACGGGGTGGACTATATCTAGACAAGTATTTCTTAGCAAGTGATACGGATTTGCTTATCAACTGGTTATATAATTTATCAATTGACAATAATTATTACAGTATAGGGGCAACTATCAGTTTGATTATTTTCATTATTACCTCAATCGTATCNTTATCTATCTATGTACGGTCATCATCATATAAACAAGGAGGAGATTTNGCATAATGAAATCAAAAGATAAATTAGTAAGTTTTTTTCTATATGTAGCTTTGTTAATCGTGAGTTTTATCTTTTTGTTTCCTTGTTTATGGATTATTTTAGCTTCCTTTTCAAAATCAGGAACAATCTATTCTTTTAAAGGATTTTTCCCACAATCTTTTAGTTTTCACAGTTTTAAAGTGTTGCTAACAGATACGGGATTATATAATTATCCACGCTGGTTTATAAACTCTTTAATTATTTCGACTTGTAGTTGTGTGCTAGGAACCGTCTTAGTCATTTTAACGGCTTATGCGATGTCAAGGTTTAATTTTAAAGGAAAAAAAAGTTTGATGAAACTGACGATGGTTTTAGGAATGTTTCCGTCATTTATGGGAATGATTGCGGTTTATTTATTGATGACACAATTTAATCTTATTAATCGACTTTGGGGTTTGATTTTGATTTATAGTGCGGCTGCTCCATTAGGCTATTTAACACAAAAAGGTTTCTTTGATACGATTCCTTATAGTATAGACGAAGCTGCTAGAATAGATGGTGCAACTAGTTTTCAAATTTTTTGGCATATTCACCTTCCTCTTTCAAGACCGATTATCACTTATACGGCGCTTACAGCATTTACATGGCCATGGAGTGATTTTATTCTGCCAAAATTATTATTAAAGGAAAAAAATTTATATACCGTAGCAGTTGGGTTAATGAATTTGGATGAAACACAGTTTGCAAGATTTGCAGCAGGGAGCGTGTTGATAGCAGTACCGATTGTATTATTGTATTTCTTACTCGTAAAAAATATGGTTCAAGGACTGTCAGCAGGTGCAGTGAAATAGATAAAAGAAAGTGAGGAATAATGGTGAATAAGAAATTAAAGAAATCACTATATGCTTTATTAGGTATGGGGATTTTATCAATGAATTTATCTACACAAATAGAGGCAACAGAAGTTAATTCGGTTGAAAATAAAGCTGATTTTTTCAACGGATACAATTTACCAAGTGATAACAGATAGGTTTTCTGATGGAAATATTCAAAATAATCCTACTGGAGCTATTTTTGATAAAAGTAATCCTAGAAAGTATCATGGTGGTGATTGGCAAGGAATCATTAATAAAATCAATGATGGCTATTTAACCAATATGGGTGTGAGTGCTATTTGGATTTCTTCGCCTGTTGAAAATATTACCACACTAGATCCGACAAATGGAAGTGCATCTTATCATGGATATTGGGCTAGAGATTTTTTTAAAACAAATCAGGCTTTTGGTACAGTAGATGATTTTAAAAATTTAGTAAGTGTAGCGCATAAAAATGGGATAAAAATTGTTATTGACTTTGCGCCTAATCATACATCAACTGCTGAATTTAAGGGTATGACTTTTCCGGAAGATGGGAAACTTTATAGAAATGGACAGTTAGTTTCTTCGTTTTCTCAAGATGATAAGAATATATTTAATCATGAAAGTTGGACAGACTATAGTACCTATGAAAATGGAATTTATCATAGTATGTATGGCTTGGCGGACTTAAATCAACTGAATCCAGAGGTTGACCAATATTTAAAAGATGCGATTGATACTTGGGTTGATTTTGATATTGATGGTATCCGTGTAGATGCTGTTAAACATATGCCATTTGGTTGGCAAAAAAATTGGCTAAGTCATATATATGAAAAAACAGGTATTTTTATTTTTGGCGAGTGGTTTAATGGTGGAACAGGCAATGAAGCAGATATGACAAAATTTGCAAACGATAGTGGAATGAGCTTGCTAGATTTTAGATTTGCAAATGCGGTAAGAAATCTATTTTCTAACACAAATTTTGGTATGAATGAATTTTATAATGTTATTAAAGCTACCGAGAAAGACTATCAAGAAGTAGCTGATCAAGTAACATTTATTGATAATCATGATATGAGCCGTTTTGCCGATGTTGTAAATAGCAATCAAGATGATATTAATCAGGCTTATACGCTGTTGTTGACCTCAAGAGGCGTACCTACTATTTATTACGGAAGCGAGCAATATCAACGTGGTGTTTCTGATCCAGACAATAGAGGAGATATGACTGATTTTAACCAAAATTCAGATGCATACAAAGTGATTGGTTCTTTGAGCAAGTTACGAAAGAATAATCTAGCTTTAGCGTATGGTACAACTGAACAAAAATGGATAAATAACGATGTAATTATTTATGAGAGAAAGTTTGGTTCAAACGTTGTCTTAACAGCGGTTAATAAAGGTAGTCAAAATTATCATATTTCGGGACTATATACCTCCTTACCATCAGGTAGTTATGATAGCGTGCTGTCTTTCTTGACTAGAAATACGAAAATCAATGTAGATGGACAAGGCAAGGCAGCAGATTTTTGGTTAAAAGCCAATGAAGTAAACGTTTGGGAATTTCAATCACATGATAATGAGGTAGAGATTGGTGATGTTGATCCATCTATCGGGATTACTGGTAATGTATTGACAATTTCGGGTACAGGTTTTGGTAATCAAGTTGGACAAGTACTTTTTGACGATAAATCTGCAGAAATTATTGAATGGAATGATGAGGTTATAAAATTAAAAGTTGCGCAGACAACGCCTGGTCTACATGATGTTATTGTTAAGACAAATGCGGGTAAAACAGTTGTCTATCCAAATTTTGAAGTATTAACTGACAGTCAAATTCCATACCGAATTTTTGGAGAAAATATAAAAACTACTTGGAATGAAAATGTATATGTTGTAGGAAATGTTGAAGAATTAGGTAATTGGGATGTAAACAAAGCGGTAGGACCTATGTTTAACGCAACTCAGAGTATTGCACAATATCCAAATTGGTTTATTGATTTAAATCTTCCTAAGAATCGAGCAATAGAATATAAGCTGATTAAAAAAGATTCATCAGGAAAAGTAATTTGGGAAAGTGGTTCAAACCATAAGATTCATACCTCCAATACTGCCGATTCAAATAGAAGTAGTTGGCAGTATTAGGAAAATAATTACAAAAAAATCTACATTATTCGCCTTTTTTGACGAGTAATGTAGATTTTTGCATGGTTAGGTCGATACCTATTTCTGATTGTTTTTCCGTATTTGACTAGCTGATAGCGAGTATCTGCTTTCTAATACCCGATTCATTGAACGCAAGCCGCTAAAGCCATTAGCTAGGGCGATGTTGGTCAAAGTTTCGGATGTGTTCAAGATATCCTTATAAGCTGATTGCGCACGAACGTTTCGTAGGTATTCGCCAATCGTCAATTGCATGTGNTGTTTGAAAAATCGTGATAAATATTCCTTTGAAAGATGCATATACATGGCCAATTCATCTAAAGAAATCGATTGTTGATAGTTTTCTTCGAGATAATCAGTAATTTTTTGCAAACGATTAAGAATAAAAATCGATTGTTGTGACAGGGCTTGTTTGGGAACTCTAAAATACTGAACAAGCTTTTTTAATATTTGTAAAACTAAAATATATAAATCAAATTGATAGTATTCTTTTTTTTCGTTTGCAAGTGTAAAAAATTCCTGACACAATACTTGAATTTGCTGATACTGATTGTGTTGTATATCTGTAAATAATTCAGGTTTGTTCAATTGAAGTTCAAAAAAGTCAATATTAGGGTATAGATTTTTTACATAATTATAAGGAAAGATAATAGATAATGCACTTCCATGAGCAGTCGTTTTTATACTATGGATTTCTCTTGAGTTAATGACTAGTATCGTTTTAGGTTGTGTGGAAAATACTTCTTTGTTGATCACAAATTCATCTATTGTTCCTGAATACGTATAACTTAATTCAATACCACGATGCCAATGGGAAGGTATAATTGCCGGGAGTTGGTTGCGTGGTTGTTCGTTGAATAATTCATACCAAATCGGCAAAAACTTAACCGGTTGAACTAATTCATGTTCGGAGTCCATATTCATTTCTCTGTATTCACCAACCCGTATAAAGCCCCATACAAGTTCGCGTCATTACCTAGTGTTGCGGCGATGATTTGCGGACGTTGCAAGGATAATTTCACGATTTTAATCCCTCGGTCTAGGATACTATCAGCCAACAAGTCATATTGACGGTTAATTTCCTCGATTAAAATGGGTTGCGCGCTAATGCCACCGCCAATCGCATAGTGGGTTAAATCGAGCATCGCATGCATATCCAAAATCAAAAT
>JGI24708J26588_10002259_pt1 | contig 14662 bp, 6 predicted proteins | sample BioPla1DNA2_FD_26588 | JGI IMG/M metagenome (IMG submission 26588) | reverse complement strand
ATGGTTTGGAGGAGTATTCTATGTACAGCATTTACTTCCTTTAGATGGTCATATATTTAGAGAAGGACATGGTCAAATAGCCTGGGGAAAAACACGATAGAGGCCTTTTGTTATGCATCAACCCAGAGTTAACCATGAGACCTAGCTGGATTCAGATTCGGTCTTCAGCAGATAGGCATTGATCCATTTTTCGTTCTGCCTCTCAGGACGCACATCCGTTGTTGTACATAGACGCTCGATTGTTAGTCCTGGGACGTGTCTGATTAACTCACCGAAAGAATCATGGGTNATGCAGTTGAAGTACCTGCCGTCTTCCACATACTCCTTATTCCCGTACTTGAGAGACAAATAGAAGATACCTCCGTCTTTCAGGTATCCCACTAGATTTCTTATTACAGAAGGTAGCTTATCTCGCTTTACATGAACTAGGGAAGCGCAGGCCCAAATACCATCGTATTGCTCAGATAAANTGAGGTCTTCAAACCTCATTAGCAGCACTTCTTGCTCCAGGAGCTTAGAACTGAGCTTGACCATTTCTTCGGAGGCATCAAAGGCAGTGACTTGGAATCCTTGGTTTTTGAAGTAGAGACTGTCTCTGCCAGAACCGCAACCAGCGTCAAGGATTTTTGCTCCGAGCCTTAAGTGCTTCAAGAACGGTAGGTACACTTCGGTCATATCTAGAGCTGCTGTGTTGGCGAAATAAGCTTTGGCGTTTTCGTTGTAATACTCGACAGTGCGATCTTCCATATGAGCGCCTCCCAGTCTCACCAAAGGACGTGTATTTAGCTTTATATTTTGTCTGTGCTGCTGAAAAACCTCTCAGTATCGAGTGGTCTGGCCTTCAAATGGCTGTCGAACACTCGGGCAGTATTTTTGGCAGGGGTTTTTCCAAAACATGGAGAAATAGGCTTCAAGGACAGACGTAATGGAGTGGTTTGGTGAAAAACGTTATTACGAATGACAAGGTGCCGCTGCTTAATTACTTGCAGGAGTCCTTCGCACGGGCTACTCAAATCAAGATCATTGTGTCCTTTATCCTGGAATCAGGTGTTCGTCTCCTCTTACCGGATCTGCAGAAAGCAGTGGAACGCAATGTTCCAGTACAGATTCTCACCGGCCGCTATTTAAACATCACAGAACCCTCAGCTCTATACCTTTTACGGGATGAGCTAAGCAACCAGGCAGACATCCGCATTTTTGAGTCCAGCAACGTGGCTTTTCATCCAAAGACATATATCTTCCTAGGCGGCGACCAAGGAGAAGTCTACGTAGGATCATCCAACATGTCCAGGAGTGCGTTGGTAGATGGAATCGAGTGGAATTACCGTCTCCTGTCACAACGGGAACCGGAGGATGTACGGGACTTCATAGAAAACTTCGATCACCTTTTCTCCAAAGCACATCTCATTGATGATGAGTGGTTAAAGGAATACAGTCTGGCCTGGAAACGGCCGCGTTGGTTGGGGAGGACGCCTCAACCGGTTGATGATGTCGACAGACCCCAACCGTTAGGTGCTCAGATAGAAGCTCTACATTATCTGAAGCAGACTCGTGAGGAGGGTTTTGACCGCGGCATGGTTGTTATGGCCACCGGCGTTGGGAAGACTTACCTTGCTGCTTTTGATAGCGCCCAGTTTCGGCGTGTCTTGTTTGTTGCCCACAGGGAAGAAATCCTGCGTCAGGCATGGGACACATTCGGTAAGGTGGTACCGTCCAAGAGCAAGGGTTGGTTTAACGCCGAGGCCAAGGACACAGATACCGACATTGTTGTTGCTTCCGTACAGACTTTGTCACAAGAACAGTACCTTTCTCCTGCGTATTTCTCACCAGACTATTTCGATTACATCGTTATCGATGAATTCCACCATGTTGCTGCCCAGAGCTACCAAAGGGTTGTCAACTACTTCAAGCCGCGCTTTCTCTTAGGCCTAACAGCTACACCATTCCGCATGGATAATCAGGACATTTTCCAATTCTGCGATGACAATGTGGTCTATGAGATAAACCTTCAAGAGGCGATCAACAAAGACTATCTAGTTCCCTTTCATTACTACGGAGTATACGACTACACAACCGACTACACTGAGATCGCTATGTCCAACGGACGTTATGTGACTGAGGACCTTGAAAAGGCCCTTTCTGTAGCGTCAAGAGCCGATCTTATTCTGAAGCGTTACCGCGAGTACAAATCGCAACGGGCATTGGGGTTTTGCAGCAGCATAAAGCACGCCAACTACATGACCGAATATTTTCGTGAGAACAACGTTCCTGCAGTGGCGGTTCACAGCGGACAAGGTCCGTTCGTGATGCAGAGGAAAGCGGCAGTTGGGGCTCTGCGGGACTGCGATATCGAAGTCATCTTTTCAGTTGATCAGTTTAATGAAGGTGTAGATATTCCAGAAGTGGATCTTGTGATGTTTCTGCGGCCAACCGAATCTTACACCGTCTTCTTACAGCAGCTGGGGCGTGGTCTTCGAAAGGCTGATGATAAGGACTACCTGACTGTCCTGGATTTCATTGGGAATTATAAGCGGGCTCACTTGATACCGCTCATCCTCACAGGTCGCAACCCACAGAGTGAGGAAGACCAGATCTATAAGTTGCGCGATCTATCCCAGTCCTTGGCCGAAGGGTGTCTAGTCAATTTTGATATGCGGCTCTTGGATCTTTTTGAGGAGGTGCGAAAGCACGATCCTCTGCCTGAACGGATGAAGACTGATTATTGGCGTCTAAAAGCCAATCTGGGCAGACGTCCTCTGCGGTTGGACATCCGTGCTGGCAGTGATATTGACTCGAGAGAGTATCTGAGACCCAGGCACCTAAGATCTGACAAAGGCTATCTTCGCTTTTTGGCTGATTTGGGGGAACTCACTGCTGAAGAAGAGGCTTGGTTGGGTACGGATGTTGAGGAGTTCCTCATAGACCTTGAAACAACTTCTATGAGCAAACTCTACAAAATCCCCACTATTGGAGCCTTTGTGTTTGAAGGGAGGCTTCAGTCCTCAGTGTCCAGTGCTGATATAGGTAAGGCTTTAATGCGGTATTACGAAGACCCACGGTTTCACGTGGACATGCAGGACAAATCTAGTCGGAATTTCCAGACTTGGGCAGGGGACAAATGGACTCGGTTGGCTGAAGTAAATCCTATCAACTTCCTCGATAAGAGTTCGCCGTTCTTCCAGTATGACAGGATAAACAGACGACTACACTTAGCACCTGCTATCGTTGAAAGGCAATCACCAGCGCTGATAGAACATGTTCAGGATATTCTCCGTTACAGAGAACGTCTAATCACTGCTCGCTTATACAAAAGACATAACAAGTGAGGAGGGGTTTTCATCGCTACATACAACAAGATCGTAAGGGATCGAATCCCCGATATCATCAGAGATACCGGTAAGGAATGCCGCTGTTCCACCGTGAGTGGAGAAGAGCTGATCTTGGGATTGCAGGCAAAACTGCAGGAGGAATTTGACGAGTTCATCGAAAACGGCCGAGACCTCGAGGAACTCGCAGACATCCTAGAGGTGGTAGACGGACTGGCATTTCATCTTGGTTCCTCATTTGAGGAGATCCTAGAGCTTAAACGGAGAAAACGCAACAAGAGGGGCGGTTTCGAGCAGGGAATTTGGTTGCATTGGGTTGAAGACTAGACTGTGATATGAATGAGAAACCCCTTGCCATCTTGTTGGATGGCAAGGGGGTCTTTTTTGTATGTCATGGGCTTACATAGATTGTAAACAACTCAATACCATCGATCATGCCTTCCACAAAAGAGAGGTCTGGCAGCAGTTCCTTTACTTTCTCCGTTGGAATCTTTTCTGCCTTGGCCTTAACGTGCTCTACTGCCTCATCCTTAGCCAATCCCTTGAGGTCGTTGACAGCTCTTACGCCTTTCTTATCAATTGTTTCGAGAATTCCCTTCACTTGTCTGGGATCGATCTCAGCCAGTTTCTCTAAGCTCTGTTTTACCCGCTCCACTATCTCCAGCGAGTGGTTCACCGCGGCTGCCAGAATGTCTTTGTATTCCGCGTACTCAAGCGCAAACGTAGAGACACCCCACAGCATTGTATGCATGCCCATAATTGCTCCAACCGAGTGTTTGGTGAACTGCTTGGACAGATTTTGCACGGCGTTCTCAATCATGGCTCCATGTTCACCGGTATCGATCCTGCCAATGGCGAAATAGGTGTCGGGATCGATTTCTAGCCAAGCGGTGCGCGGTTCTCCGTTGATTATGAGGCGGTCAAGGGGGAAGATTATCACATTGTCCGTGTCTAAAATTTTTCTTTGGATGGCCTGGTCAAACTCCAGCTCCGCTAGAACCTCCGCTGCCAGTTCAATGTTGCTGGAACCGTCAATCAGGAGCATGGGCGTATCCTCCGGGAGGTAGGACCAGATTTCAAACACGCCTAGACCATCGCCCAGGGCCTGCGCTTCGATACTGGAGACCATTAAGCCCACGGCTAGATTGTAAGCCTGGTGAATATCCCAGTCGCCTGTATGAATCTCGGGAGCGGCGTTAACAAGGTCGATGCTGGTGTTTGCTTTGTTTGCCGTCGCATCACGGGCAACCGTAACAACGATAACTCGCGGGTACTGGGTGCGGCCGATCACCAGATCCATTGTTTCTGCTAGATTCTGTTCCGCTTCTGTTTGGGCTGCCAGGAAGCGGTTGATAATGTTCCGCGTATGCCAGCGGAAGACTGAGAACGAGTCAGGTTGCTCCGTTGTCCGATGCAGAACTGCAGCTATCTCCTGCAGCTGCACTGCTGCTTCTTGGGGCAGATCGGGTGAGTTGATGGCGATGGTTTGGGCAACGTCGGTGATGGATCCGCCCTCACGCAAATCGAAGTGATGGGTAAACTGGTGGTTAGCAAACGTGACTCTAATGGTCGCCCTGCGGATTTCATACTGGGTCCCGTCCAAAGGATTGTCTGAGAAGAATCTGCCCAGGGGCGTTTCTAAGACAGCAGTGTATAGGTTTTCACCAGCGGACATGTAAATCAGATCGATTGCGTCCCTGCTCAATTCGGCAAGGGGAACATTGACCGAAAGGAGATCGTGGCGGAGTAGTTCTTCCTCGTCATCTCCTCCGCCTAGGACAGAAGCTAGATCCCCAAATTGGCTCCCAATACCGCTGGGTCTTGAGACAACGTAGAATGACACGTTGATTGTGGCCTCCAGCGGATTCCTATCTATCCTTTCCCGCTTCCAGGGAAGCTCCACATAATCTGTTAGTTCTGTGAAATCGGCACCGAAGGGCAGTACCAAGAGATTTGTCTCTCCCGCAACCAAATACTTCACTGCTGGCAGTTGGCGAGTTCTTATTGGTACGCCTGACCGCTCTTCCAGTGCTTCTGCCCCTTCTTCGCTGAGATCTACCATACTGAGTTGGGGGTTGTAGCCCAATTTGGCAAGTACTTCTTCTGCTAGGTAGGCTAAGTCCGCTTCCGTGCCCCACATTTGGGTAAGCACCGCTTCCGGTGCATAACGTGCCTGGTACAGCTCGTCAGTGCTGGGCAGCCAGCGGATGTTCTGCAGCAGCTCCAGAAGCTGATTCAGCGAATCTATCTGCTCCAGAGCGGCCACACCGCTGGCTGTGGTGGCAGGCGGCGGTATTGAGATCTCTTCGTCATCGGCTCCCGTGAGATCCATCCGCTCGGCTTGATCTAGTTCGCCCTGGAGGGCAAGGAGTGCCCGGTGCTCGCGTACGGCGTTGGCTATGGTCGCTTCCAGCCGGCGGGAGAATTCATCGGCCCACCTGTCAAAGGGGGGCGTGGTCCAGAGACCCAACAGTTCCTGTTCGGAGTATTCTGCATTAGGCAGCGGAACCCTTAAGTCGGGAAAAACACCTGAACAGAGTACCCAGCTGTGATCCAGGCCGTCCGGCGGGATCTCAAAGAGGAGCAGGACTCGGCGGGTCAGACCGTCCTTTACAACCCCATCTTCAAACTCCAACAGGAGTTTGGCTTCCTTGACACCAGGGGAAAGGGCGTAAAACACTTCACCGCTGTCCGTAAAGTTACCCAAACCGCCCTGCGTAACCAGTTTGACAATATCTACTTCCGAATCGACGCCTTCGTAATCATCCCGCACCAATCTAAAGGCATCCATAAGCTGTGTACCATAACCATCTGCATGATCAACAAAGGTTAGGTCCGCTACCACGTAGTCCCGCGAACGCCCACCAAGTTTTTTCACCCAGCCCAACTGATTCACGTACAGCTCAATGCCTTCGGCCCGTACCGGAGTTCCGGTTGGTTTTGTGGGCTGGTTCTGTGAGAGGGATAGGGGTATAAACACATCATCTTTGCGGAGATCGACGAACAATTCGCAGGGGTTATCCGCCAGAACCTGCGGTAGTTCATAGACAAAACGGACTTTATTAAAAGAACCTGGCGCAACCATCCTCGCCTCACTGAAGCCAAGGGGCACATCCCGCGTGAGGGGATGGAGGGGCAGGTAAAAGTCTCCCTGAACCCCTGCTAGCTTGAGGGAGAAAACCTCATTGGGGTCAATATCCAAGAGGGTTTGCACCTGAGAGGTGAGATCCACCTCTACAATGCGGAAAATGTTGCCCGCATTGGCCTTTACCTGTCCTATTTTGGTCACATCGCTCACTGCCCTAAGCTCGAGCTCAAACACATCCGAGAGCCGGGCCGGTTCTTTTTTGGGCAGGCTGTCCACAGCAATCTCTGCGTGGCTGTTGGTACCAATTAGGTCCATGGTGAAATGGCCATAGGCAGTGTCGTAAAAGTGGAGGGACAGCTGGGTTATGGGTTCTTCATCTACAATAAACACCAATGTTCCGGTGCGGAGCTCTCCCGGACGCACAGTCAAGCTGTTCTCACCCGGTACCAAGAGACTGTTGGGGGCGATCCAGCTGCTTTTTGAAACGGAATGCATGCTTGTGTTGTTCCAGCCCAGGTAGAGGTGGGAGGGGAGGCTGGGGATTAGGTAGTCCGGTACTTTGAACTCTGTTCTTCCCGTCGACCCTGAACTACCCAACCAACTGGCAGGATGGCTGTTGCCCCTGGCATCCACCTCTACTTCCACAGGTTCTAAGACGTTTTCCAGGATAAAGTCAATGGTGAGAAACCGCTGTCCGTAAGGGGCTTGTAAGCCGGAGATCCCATCACTCACAGTGGCCCCCGTTACTTTCATTTTCAGCGCCGTATTGCCACCGCTGACATTCAGGGGAATGAAACGCTTCGTTAAACCCCCGGTGGCCTGCTGTTCAGCGGACAGGAGCCCAAAGGCCTCCATCTCTTCTAAGCCTGCGGGGGTACCCGCGCCGTAGTAGCTGTAAAGCTGCGGTGCTAACACTTCTTCACCTGCTGCCAGCTTGGTGTAGGGTATATCTAAAACATCGGTATAAAGAATGATCTGCCCGTCGGCAGAAGGGGATTTAACCGTCAACTTGAGGGGAACCGAGCTCCACTCCTCAACGGGCGTCTTCACTTCCTGCAGCACTTCTTCTAAGACCGCCGCCAAAACTCGGTGATCCTCAGTGACCACGTAGCGGCCCCCCGATCTCTCAGCAATGGTGGCGAAGATCTCCTCCTGCCCTTCTAAGCCAATACCTACCCAGATTACTTTAATATCCGAGTTGGCAAAACCCATGATCAGCTCATTGACTTGCCCACCGCTTTCCTTGGGGTCGATAGCCGCGTCTGTAATATAGATCAAGGTTTTGTTGCTGGAAGGTGTGGCGCGCAGTGTCCGCAACGCTGTATTGATGGAGCCCACCGTGTCGGTTGCGCCACCGGCGTGGAAGGTGCCAACAGCATGCAGGACAGCAGCCTTGTCCACTGTGAGGGACTGGTCAATCTGGGTTTGCCAGTCGAAGCTCCCCACTTGGATCAGCGTATCGTCCGGCAGCCCAAGCACAAAGTCGTGCAGTACGTTCTTCACCTTCTGCATCCGGTAATTTGAGTCATCGTATTCTTGCGGAGAGCTATCCATTGAACCGCTCGTATCCACCATGAGCGAGACAACGGGGACGTTGGAGAGCATGGGCTTCTGCGGCCTTTTGTAAACCAAATGAAAGGCATTGGAGAGGGAAGTGTTGATGCTTTGAAACACTTGATTGAGCGCATCTTGGTCCGCTGCCGAATAGTATTTGCCGGTAGAAACCTCTGCCAACTGCTCTAGTACAGTCTTATCGTGGCCTGGGCCAAAACCGATGGTGTAGAGGGGAATCTGTCCCTCTTCTACCGCAGCGATTACTTCCGGTAAGGTGGCCCTACTGCCAGGTCCCGTATCGTCATAGTTGGCATCAACGCCGTCGGTGAAAACCACTAAGATGGGCCGCTCTGCGCCTGCCAAAAGGGATAAACCCTCTAAAATCGAGTCGTACAAGCACGTAGCACCATCTGCCCGCACTGAGGCTAGGCTTGCTAACACTTCGTCTTTGCTTGTCCCTTCTAGGAGTTTTGGCCTAGTGTCAAAGTCAATCACCTGGATGGTGGTGTCGTCCGAGAGGGTACGGATGAATTCCCTGGCGGTAGCTAGGGTCTGTTCCATCTGGGCCCGCATAGAGCCGGAGGAATCCAAGAGCAGGACAATGTGGGGAGGGGTGGTAATGGGTTCAATGGAGATGATCTCACCCTTTAAGCCCCCTTCAGTGATCTGGGCGTTTTCCAAAGAAGGAATGAGTTCAGCCGTGATAGGTGTAAGGGTAAAATCAACTGTGCCCAGTTCGCCTTGAACTGTGTGGTTGGATAAACCATAGCTATTGGGTATTTCATCACTCGGCAGCTCTTCGTATATGGCGTGGGTTTCCTCCGGTAGGCTAAAAATGGTGATTTGGCCCGAACTGACAGGAATCAGCCGCGCCCTGACCAATTGATAACCGGAGCGATGTTCGAATACGTCCCAATAGCCGGCGGGTAAGTAAAAGAGGCTGTCACCCTCAGGCGTTTTGTCCGCAATAGGCCGCTCATAGTCGGGATGCCTGGCGGTCATACCGAAGGACGGTTCTATCCTTATGTCCTCAGTTCGGAAACCGGAAACTTTGAGAACACCCAATTCGCTGCCGATGGAGAGGGGATGGAGGGGAATTGACTCTTTCAGGGTTATCTTTATCTCTTGAGGCGGCGCAGCCCAGTCAAATCTTAGGTTCCAAACCGTTTTGCCCGGCTCTTGGGGGATATTATCGAGGACATAGATTGGTGTTCTTTCGTGGTAGAGTTGAAATGATTCGTCCCAGCGGCGGGTGTAGTCGCCGTAGTCGCCAATAAGTGTAGCTTGGATGTAAAATTCACTGTCACTCAGTTCAATAATCAGGCTCTTATGCCTTAAGCCGTCGGAAATGGTTACTATGCTGGTGTTTTCCAGATCGGGCCTAGGGCGAATGGTGACAGATCTGTTTGGCCTGACTAAGAGTTCTTTGGCAATTCTCAAAGCATACTCCCATTCATCCGGTTCTAGTTGAGCCACAACCTCCCACAAGTAGCTGTTGGGGTCAACCACAGCGGCTCTGAACATGTGCCGGGAACGCTCGAGGACAGTACCGCCTAGTCCGAGGACATGCTCTTCTAACTCCTGCCAGGGGTTGTCAGGGTCCTCAATTGGAACATAAAACTGCCACGTCTCACCCCGACCCCTGAGGTAGGCGGCCTCTCCCTGGGAGTTGTAATAGCGGTTCTCGAAATGGTCGGCAGGCCAATACTGCAGTAAGGAATAAGTCTCCAGATCCTGCAGCGGGTTAATGAGCGGGGGTACGAATTCCATATCCTCGTAATCATCACCGCTGAACTGTTCCAATGGGTCTTGCTCTTCCACCACAGTCAGTTCGTACTGATTGTCACCCCAGTAGTCCGCGCGAACCCACCAGTCACCGCTAGGCCCCTGCACCTGGGCAATGACAAAATCGTTAGATGACGTCAAACAGGTGCTGTTCAGCCTGTCCAGATAGGACATGAGCCCAGCGAGGGAATCTTCGGGTACGAGCAGGGTCCACGTATTGCCCCACAGTTCCAATGCTTGGTACTCACCGCCTGCAGAATAACTGAAGATCCAGGGCTCAACCTGGCTCGAAAGGGGGATAAAACCCACAGACAGGTACTGCTCCAGACCTCCTAACGGGTTAACATACGGTGCCGCAGCAGCTTGGACACTTATCGTCACAAGCAGCAACGCTGCACAGACAACGAGCAGATATACGGTTTTACGCGGCGCCATGGGGCAGCCTCCTCAATATTGAATTTGTGAAATCACACACGCGTAGTTCCGCGGGTTGGCAGGATTTTCCTGCAAGGGGACTGGGAAAAAGAGAATAATGGAAAAACGATCTACTCGGTGCTTTGTGAGACATTTCCCTAATGCCCGTCACATCAACAAAATGGCGGGTTTGTGCAGGAAAATATTGTTAAGTAGNAAAGTAGACAATAATCGATACACATACCCATAATTTAGACCGAACTTAACAAATGAGGCACCCGGCCCATAAAGGGGGAGTAAAATGAAACTCACGATTCGTGCGAAGTTAGTTTTGATCATCACCGCCATGCTCGTCGTTGGCAGTGTGGTCAATACGGTAATCCCCATCTACATTTACGACCAGACGCTGGAAAGGCAGATGGAACTGCAGGCGGAAGAACTGGCTGAGGTAATCAAGGGATCCCACGTTACTAGTGGACAGGCTATGGACGTGGCAGAACAGATGCTAGAAGAGATGCTCCTGGGTTCTTCCCAGATTGTGGCTCAGCTCTTGGCCAGCGGAGTTCTGGATCAGCGTATGGTGGTGGAAATTGCAGAGTCAACAGCAATTGATGAGATCTGGATCACAGACCACGACGGTGTCACGCTGTATTCCAATAACCTAGACGGTATTGGCTGGCGGTTCCCCGATGATCCCACAGCCCAGGCCTATCCCTTCCGGGCACTGCTCGACTCACGTACAGGCCGGGTGACGCAGGAAATATCCACCCGGGATATTGACGGACGNGCCTTCAAATACGTTGGTGTTTCCCGCATCGATCAACCTGGTATTGTCCAACTCGGTGTGAGCGCGGAATCAGTGGCGGAGATTAGGGATAAAGTGGGTATGCAGAGTACCATTGAACAGATCGCCCAGAGCGAAGACATTGTCTACGCCTTTGTGGTCGATGCCAATGGGATTATCCAATACCATCCCGAACGGGAGATGATCGGCCAGCCCTATGTGGGCCACGACCAAACGGGTGCCTATGACTACCAGATTATGGTGAACGACGAAGGGGATCGTTTGATTTTGGGTATCTCCCTCGAAGATTTCAACGCCGGACAGAAACAGGCTCGCAACTACACTCTCCTTTCAGCCGCCGTGATCATTGTGGCTGGGTTTATTGCGATCTGGCTCTGGTCAGGTTCCTTTATCCGGCGCATTATCACCCTGATTGGCCGGATTGGTTCCTTGGCCGGCGGTGATTTTACTGTAGATATCGAGACGGCAGGCCAGGATGAAGTGGGACAGGCCTTTGACGCCCTGCGCCAATTGCGGCAGGATGTGGGCGAAGCACTGGGTAACGCTTTGACTACGGCAGAGAGCTTAGCCATGTCCAGCGGAGAGCTGGCGGCAGCTACGGAGCAGACCAGTGCCTCCATTGAAGAAGTGGCAAGCACTTCCGGTCAGTTTGCGGTAACGGTAGAAAAAATCAGTGAAAACGCAGACGCCATGGCCAAGACGGTTCAGGCAATCGCTGGCCGGGCTTCAGAGGGGGAAGAGGCGATTGAGGCCTCAGTGGTGAAAACGCTGGAGCTAAAAGAAGAAATTGCAGAGTTGGCCCAGTCTGTCCACGGCTTGGGTGAACGTTCGAGAGAAGTGGGTTCGATTGTGGAACTCATTTCCGATATTGCGGATCAAACCAATCTCTTGGCGCTGAATGCTGCCATTGAGGCAGCCCGAGCTGGAGAACACGGGCGAGGCTTTGCGGTTGTGGCTGAAGAGGTTCGGGCCCTAGCCGAGCAGTCGGCGGAGGCAGCGGGCAACATCGCCAAACTCATTGCAGCCATTCAAGCGGAAGCTGATAGGGCAGTGGCAGGCATTTCGGCCAGTGCGGTACAGGCCGATGCAAATGCTCGGGTTGTGAGCGAGAGCGGTGACGTGATTAAGGAGATCCTGGAAGCGATGGAGGATGTGCTGGCGGAAGTAACCAATGTTTCCCGCGGCACGCAGGATCTACGCTTTGGCAGCGAACAACTGGCGGCGGCCACCGAAGAGCAATCGGCTACCATGGAACAGGTGGCAGCACTGGCCACCACCTTGAACGAAATGTCCCTTAGGCTGAAGGAACTGGTTGACCACTTTAAACTGAGGGGATAGCTTTAATTAGAAAAGAGATGGCTGCGAGGTGGGGAAAATGGCACATGTGGTAAGTAACAAGGAACAGGTACTGAATCTGATCAACCGGTATATTATAGCTGCTGTGCTGGTGTGCGACATGGAAACTAACCGCGTCCTCTTTGCCAACGACTTCGCCCAGCGGGAAATGGGGGTGGAGGAGGGGCAGCACTGCTGCGAGGATGTATATAGTTTCTCCGCCCGGTGCAGCTGCCACAGCAATGAGCAGCTGAAAGAGAATCCGAACCATGTACTCTGCTCCGAATGGTACAACTCTAAGTTGGACCGCTGGTATGAGCGGCAGATTCAGGCCGTGCCCTGGATAGATGGCCGCCTTGCCCGTCTGGAGATTCACTTTGACATATCCCACCTCATGCATTCCGATGAAAACATCTTCCATCAGCGGGCCTATTCCCGTCTGATTCTTGAGTCCATCGGTGACGCCGTTATTGTCACCGATAACTCCGGTATAATCCGCATGATCAATCCCCAAGCCCAGAAACTCACGGGCTGGTCCGGTCAAACGGGAGTGGGGAGGCCACTCTCAGAGGTGTTTCAGATTATCAACACCCTGACCCGGGAAGCTGTACCTAGCCCAGTGGAAAAGGTGCTTCAGAGCGGGAGGACAATTGGCCTAGCCAACCACACCAGCTTGATCTCCCGCACTGGGCGAGAATACCAGATCGCAGACAGCGCAGCTCCGGTCAAGGATCAGGAGGGCAACATTCATGGTGTGATTCTGGTATTCCGCGATGTTTCTGAAGATTACCGGCAGCAGGAAGCCCTGCGCCGAAGTGAGGAACGCTTCCGCACGCTGGTGGAAACATCCATTAACGCCATTGCTCTCCATGAGATTATTACGGACGAGGAAGGAAATCCGGTGGATTACCGTTTTTTGTCCGTAAACCAAGCCTTTGAGAAGTTGACCGGCCTTTCCCGGGAGGACCTAGTGGGCAAACGCGTACTGGAAGTTCTGCCCGACACAGAGCCTTACTGGATCGAAAGGTATGGGCAGGTAGCACTAACAGGGGAACCGCAGGAGTTTGAAGACTTCAGCCAGGAGTTTAACAAGTACTTCTTGGTGCGGGCTTACAGCCCCGGACGGGGCCTGTTTGTAGTGGTATTTGATGATGTAACTGAACGAAAGATGATGGAGATGCGCCTGCGGGAGCAGGTGTACAGAGACTCCTTAACTGGACTGCATAACCGCCGCTACCTGGAGCATCAGGTTCCTGCCTATGCAAGGCCTGAGAACCTGCCCCTGAGCGTAATCGTGGCGGATATTAACGGTCTGAAGATTATCAATGATTCCATGGGGCATCAGATGGGGGATGAAGTAATTAGGCACGTCGCTGAAGTGTTCCAGCAGATAGCCCGGGAAAAGGATTTGGCGGTACGGTGGGGCGGTGATGAGTTTATTCTGTTCCTACCCCACACTACTGCCGTTCAGGCGCAGGCGTTCTGTCAAAAGATCTATAACCTCACCATAGCTGAGAATAGAACAGGCCTGCGGCCCACAGTTGCGTTGGGTTATGCAACTAAGACCAGCATGGATGAAGATATTACAGAAATTCTGCGCCAAGCCGAGACCAGCATGTATCAGCATAAGATCAGCAGTGAAGAAAGCAGGCGGAGTGCATTACTGTTCTCGCTGCAGCAGGCGTTAGCTGAGAAGAGCCACGAAACGGAAGAACATGCCCGCAATCTGCAGAACCTGGCAGTGGCCTTGGGTAGGCGGATCGGCCTGGCAGACCGGGAGCTCGTTACAGTCTCCCTAGCCGCCCTTCTCCACGATATTGGCAAACTGGCCATACCCGAGACTATCCTGGACAAACCGGGCCCCTTAACGGCAGAGGAATGGGAAGTAATGAAGGGGCACAGCGAAATTGGTTACCGTATAGTAGCCTCTTCGCCTGACCTGATCGATGTGGCCGAGAGCGTACTCTATCACCATGAACGCTGGGATGGGAAGGGTTATCCAATTGGTATTGCGGGCTGTGATATACCCATTACCGCTCGCATCCTGGCCTTAGTGGACGCCTTTGACGCCATGACCACTGATAGGGCTTATCGGGACGCGTTAAGCCGCCAGGAGGCTGTGGCCGAAATTGAGGCTGGGGCAGGGAGTCAGTTCGATCCAGACTTGGCTAGAGAGTTTCTCACCATGTTGAACTCAATTGAATAGACCAAAGAAAACAGGAGAGGCCTTGAACTATTGTTCAGGGCCCTTTTTCATGTGCGCCACGCATGGCGCGTAACTTGGGGGTGAAAGTCCGCTACGGGGGCTGGCAGTTGCCAACCGTTAGCCAAGCGCAAGGGTGTCCATCGTGAGGT
>JGI24708J26588_10002255_pt1 | contig 14675 bp, 10 predicted proteins | sample BioPla1DNA2_FD_26588 | JGI IMG/M metagenome (IMG submission 26588) | reverse complement strand
AGCACCGATTGAGGCAATCGCCATAAGAAAATTTTCATCAAAGATTTGTCCTTTTGTAATGTTTTTGGCAGCTCTAATCAGTGTTTCATATCCAACAAGCAAATATGCTGGAAGGAAGATTAAAAGCTTAAGCCATAGAATATTAGGCACAAGCATACCAGCGATAAGTAGGGCTAGGCTGAGTATTATAAATAAAATTTCCTTGCCCTTACCATAAAATTTTTCTTTTTCATCTTCAGATTTTTGGATAGGTTTATTATTTTTTAATTCCATATCTTTTACAGTGATGCCGCTTTCAATTGAGTCCGTAATGCTTTGAACGTGGTTTTTCAGCTCATTATCTGGAATACTATTGTTTAGAGTAAGCTTCATTTCCGTTTTTATGAAGTTAAGCTCTGCGCTTTCAATATACTCGGAAGATTCAAGCTTGCATCTGATTTTTTCGCCGCAATTTGCACAGGTCAGCCCTTCCATTTTAAATGACTTTTCCATATAAACCTCACATATTTTATTAGTTGAGCAAGTATTCAAATATTAAAGAAACATAGATACGTTGCACGCTTGTGCGACTTTTAGGGGTAGCAAGGGGTAAGAAAACTCTTCCCATGAAATTTGAAAATAAAGTCTGCAAGCTAGAACATATTATTCCATAATATGTTCAATGGCATTGTCAAAGACTGTGTTGACATGGTCATCATTTAATGAATAATAAACAGTTTTACCTTTTTTCTCATACTTTACAAGTCTTGCTTGACGAAGAACTCTAAGCTGGTGAGAGATAGCAGAAACTGTCATATCCAAAAGCTCAGCGATTTCGCAAACGCACAAGCTTGATTTTGATAAAGCGTATAAAATCTTTATCCTAGTTTGGTCTGAAACAGCTTTGAAAAACAATGATAATAGCTGAAATTGCTCTTCACTTAGCATTTCGGTTTTTACATGGTCAACAGTGCTTTTATCTACTGTATAGCTTGAGCAGGTGTATTTATTTTTGCCTTGGTCTGCCATAATATCTCCTTATACTTGAACACTTACTCAAATGTTCTATAATTATTATATACCAGTTTAGTGTAGTTGTCAATATATTTTTTGAGTTTTTAAGAAAATTAATTAATAAAATTTCTGTATATTAAACAAGAAAATTTGTGTAAAAAGCAAGCTTCTATAATAGATAATAGCTAATAATTTTTTCATCTACTATCATTTCGATATTTTTTATTTCTTTTTAAAGCCTTTTGAGCATACATTTGCTTATCAGCGTGTTTTATAAATTCATCAATAGTATCGTCAAAATTAGGGGTTTTTGAATAAAATCCAGTACTTGCATTAATCTCATAGGATAGATTTGATTTTTTATTAAAATCTCTTAGTCTATTGTNAAAGNCGGAAATGAAATCTTTAGCTTTTTTCTTGTCAAAATTTGATATAAAAATCACAAATTCATCCCCACCAAATCTAGATGCAACAAAATTACAATCACTTAAGCACTTTATTGTTTTTGCAATCGCTTTTAATGCAATATCACCATTATAATGTCCGTAAATATCATTAATCGGCTTTAATTCATCAAGATCTATTGATATAATTGTGATAGGCAAGCTTTGTTCCTTTGCTTTTGCAAATGCAGGGTCAGCTAGGTTATAAAACCCTCTTCTGTTATTAAGTCCGGTTAATGAATCCTTTACATAAAGTTCTTTATAGTGGTGTGCTAGGTGGGAAATCTCTTGTTTTATACGCAGGTTTTCTAGATTTGCACTTATATTCATGCTCCATATATATAGAGAGTAGAAATTTACATGATAGAAATTGTATTTAAAAGCAACATATCCTATTGCTTTGTCTTGAAAATGAAGAGGAAGGAAAATTATTGAGCTTGCTTCATCAAGATTCTTTTGAAAATCAGGGAGAATTTCAGACGCATGGATATAAGGAGTTTTACAACTAATTTTTTTACCATTCTTTATTCTCAAAAAGACGCTTAGCTGTTGTCCATAACCTTCTTTTATATAATCATCTTTGATAAAAGCCTCATANATTCNGTTAGAATCATTGATAAAGCTATCTGTAATTAAAAACCAAGAGTTTTCATTTACANAGTGAATCATGTTTACAGCGATTTTTTCAGCTGCTTCATCGATGGATGAAGAGCTTGTCATCATCTCGTTCATTCTAATCATTTCAATGTGAAAATAATTGTTGGCTGATATTTCGTCATATAACCCCACCTTTGTAATTTTGGGCAAGCTAAAGGAAATGTCATTACAGCCACATGATTGTGCATAATTAATACTGACGGGCATCATGTAATTTATTTCGCAAGCCTCATTATTTAAGGCTTTATTTAAAATTTCCACAGCCTTCTTTGATAATTTTTCTATATCCACTGTGCCTGTTGTAAGAGATGGATTAAAGTTTACTGCCATTTCTAAGCCGTCATATCCGGAAACACAAATATCTTCGGGAACAGAAATGCCTCTCTCATTCANTCTTTCAATAGCTGCTACTGCCATGACATCGTTTGCACAAATAATAGCCTGAGGGCGTGGTACTTGAGCTAAAAATTTATCTATAATTTCCGGTATTGGTCCACTCCAAAAATAGCCGTTTTCGACACGGTTTTCATCAAAGGGTATACCATTTCTTTTAAGTGTGTTTTTATAAATATTAAGTCTTGCTTTACCGACAGGCCAGCTCGGTGTACCATTAATGAAATTAATATATTTAAAGCCATGCTTGTGTATAAAATGCTCTAAAATATTTTCAATGCAAATATCATGGGGGATAAGTATATTATAACAACCATCAATAGGACAATTAATAGTTATTACGGGAATATTTTTTTTCTTCGCATTTTTAATAATTGACATATAAATATTTTCATTTATAATTGTTTCCGGCAGTATGATAACAGCAGAAAATAAATCTAAATTAACTAGATTGAAAATATTTACTTCGCCTTTTTCATGGGGAGAACCGCTGAAATACCTGCCAAGACAAGTGAAAACAGCAGTGTTATAGCCGAATTGCTGTGCATAAATGCTTATAAAATGGATAATTCGGCTTTGAATTTCATCATTAATACCAGAAAGACAAAGAGCAATGTTTTTCCGACCTTCAACCATTTTCTCACCCCAATTATATTTTAATTAGCGTTGTTTGTACTGCCAAAACCACCGTTTCTAATTTGCGTAGCATTATCATCAGTAGTAATTCCGTAATTAAAGAATATTCCTTGAGCAAAGGCAGAACCAGCATTAAGCTCAATACTTAGCTTTTGGATAGAATTATTTGTTAGCTTTATTAAAATATGTCCCTCATTATCGGAATAATAGTAGTCGCTGTCGATTATTCCGACAGTGTTATTAAGCATAAGACTGAATTTAAACCCCAGAGAGCTGCGTGGAAAAATTTGCAATACCCAATCCTCTTGCATTTTGACCCTTATCCCTGTTGGTACAATTGCAGTATCACCTGCTTTAAGCTTAAAATCAAAAGGAAGATAAAAATCATATCCAGCAGAGCCGATAGTAGCTCTCAAAGGCAATTTTATATCATTGTAAATACTGTTTATGCTATTAGAGCTTCCGTAAAGCTTTACATAATCTTTTTCGAACTGCTCTAAGCTTATTTTTTCAAATTGTGCAATTTTTTTCATAAATTCACCTAAAAACCATTCACTTCGAGATAGTCATTGTATTTTAATGCCCAGATTTCTGTGTTTTGTGGAACATATTTTTTTATCATATCACTTTGTGCAAGAGATTTTCTAGCATCCTTAATATCTTTCATTTCTCCCAAGCTAATTAAGGAGCAAATCGCATTTCCAATAGCAGTAGCCTCAGTAGGGCCGGCAAAAACAGGGATTCCTAAGGCATTTGCTGTACTTTGGCACAACAAGGCGTCCTTTGTTCCACCGCCTATCATATGTATAAATCTATAATTTTTACCTGTGATTTCAGATATATTTTCATATGACCTTAAAAATTCCATAGAAAGGCTGTCATAAATACATCTCATTATTTCTCCTATTGTTTTAGGAATAAATTGATTGGTATCCTTGCAATACTGCTGAATTTTTAAAGGCATATTATCGGGTGTTGAAAATAAATCATCATTTGGATTGATAAAGCATTTAAAGCTCTCACATTTGCTTGCAAAGCTTTCAAGCTCAGAGTATGAGTATTTTTTATCATTTAAGGCATAGTATCTTCGGCTTTCTTGGATAAGCCACAGCCCCATAATATTTTTTAAAAACGTTGTTGTTTTATTAATTCCACCTTCATTTGTAAATCCACTTAAAAAAGCTTTTCTAGTAAGAATCGGCTTTGAAATCTCTGTGCCGAAAAGTGTCCATGTGCCACAGCTGATAAATAAAAAGTCATTATATTCGCAGGGAACAGATACAACTGCTGAGGCTGTATCATGTCCTGCTACTGCAATTACTGGTACTTGAGGAATGTTTAACTCGCTTACCAGTTCTTGTTTTACTGTACCGTATTTTTCTCCTGGGAAAATCATTTTGGGAAAAAGCCTTGAAGGCAGTTCAAGCTGTTCGATAAAATCATAGTTCCAGTCATGCATATTTGGGTCAATCAGCTGNGTTGTGCTTGCCATTGTATATTCACTTCTGATTTCGCCAGTAAGCATATAAGCAAATAAATCAGGCATGAGCAGAATGCGTTCAGCTTTAAATAAGTCGTTTATATCATTGTATTTTAAAGATAACAATTGGTAAATAGTNTTTATTCTCATTGGCTGAACGCCAGTTTTTACAAACAGCTCGTAATCATTAATATGTTTTTTAAGCTTTTCAGGAATACCAAAGGTTCTCTCATCTCTGTAATGATGAGGGTTTTCAATCAGTGTACCATCGGTGTTTATCAAACCAAAATCAACACCCCAAGTATCGATGCTGACAGCATCAAAGCCTCCCATAAAAGCGGCGATGGATAGAGAACTCTTTACCTCACTAAAAAGATAATCTATATCCCAATAAATTCCGCTATCTTTATGAATTGGTATATTTTCAAACCTATGGACCTCGGTAAGCTTAAATTTGCTGTTTTCGTATGAAACAAGCATTGCTCTGGCACTGGATGCGCCAAAGTCAAAAACTAAAACTTTACTGCTCATTTTTTCTCCTGTAAGTTATTTACTATATTTTTTGTAGCCCGGATGATTTCCAGGGAAGTTTGAATCTTTTCTGATTTTAATACAAGCGTCAATTTGCTCTCTATTCAGCTCATATACCTTTCCAAGCTGCCTTGCAGTTAGAGTTACCTTTGCGAAATGCTCAAGTGTTTCCATACGATAATAAGCTTGTGTTAAATCCACGCCTACTGTAACAGCACCGTGGTTTTCCATAAGTATAGTGTCATGGTCCTGTAAAAAAGGTGCTATCCCGTCGGGAACTTCTTCAGTGGAAGGGGTTCCATAGGGTGCGATTGGAACAGAGCCTAAAAATATAATTGCCTCAGGCATGGAATAATCATCTAGGGGGATATGTGCTATTGCAAAGCCTGTTGCAACAGGTGGGTGAGCGTGTACGACCGAACGTACATCACTTCTTTCCTTGTAGCAACGTAGGTGCATTTTAAATTCTGATGAGGGGCGGTAGCCATCGGCTGCCTCAAGAACGTTTTCATTTTCATCAATATGAATAATCATCTCAGGCTTTAAAATACTTTTGCTTGTTCCGGTTGGAGTAGTTAAAAAAGTACCGTCATCAAGCTTGATAGAAATATTTCCGTCATTAGCTGCTACAAAGCCTAGCTGCCATAGTCTGTGGCCAACATCACATATTGCTTCTTTTTCTTTTAAATAGTTCATAATTATCTCCTGTTTCGTTTAGCAAATGCAGTAGGATTCAGATGCTTTCGTATTAAAAATCAAAAAGTCACCATCTCTATGTGCATTTACTTCTTTCTTGTTGCATAAAACTTTGCTCAAATCGGTTTTTATTTTTACAGTATTGCCTTTTTTTGAAAAAACTACAATGCTATTAACCTTCTTATTCTTCCATTCTGCTGAAATTTCAAATCCGCCTCTTGCACACAGGCCTTTAAAGCTGCCGTTTTTCCATGCGTCGGTTTTAGCAGGNAGNACCTCAATATATCCCCATTGGCTTTGTAAAAGCATTTCAGAAATACCGGCACTGGCACCAAAGTTTCCGTCAATTTGAAACGGAGGGTGAAAGTCAAAGAGATTTTCATAGGTGCAGCTTGCAATTTGTCCCCATAAAAGCTTGTATGCGCGATTTCCGTCGCCCGTCCTTGCCCATAGGTTCAGCTTATAAGCTCTTGCCCAGCCTGTTGAATCATCTCCTCTGTCATTAAGAGTAGCAATAGAGGCTTTTAAAATATCGGGCTTTTCAGGGGAAATCATCTTTCCGGGATACAGAGCCATAAGATGAGATATGTGTCTATGATGCTTTTCCACCTTTGCGGTGTCAAAGCTTTCTTCATCTTCCTCATACCATTCCTTAAGCAAGCCTTTTTTACTGATATGAAAAGGGTAAAGCTTTGATGTAATTTCTTTTATTTCATTGCAAAGCTCTTGGTCTTTTCCCAGTATTTCAGCAGCTTTTATAAAATCGATAAAGGCTTGTTCTATCAGGCTTTGCTCATAGGTGTTTCCAACTGTAACAGGACCATGTTCTGGTGAATAAGTTGGTGTAGAAACAAATCTTTTTTGCTTTTCGTCCCAAATAAGCCACTGCTTATAAAACAATGCACTTTCACGCATTATAGGATATATTTCTTTTTCAAGCAGGTCTTTATCTTCAGTAAATTCATAATATTCCCAGATGTTTTGCATCAGCCATGCAACAGCCGCAGTTGACCAGCCCCAGTAAAAATCCCATCCCGGAGTTGTCCAGCCAAAGGGTGTGCTTTGTGTATGTGCTGTCCAGCCATTTTCGGGATTTTTTTCATCTGAGATAATGTTGTAATATTCTTTTGCTGTATTTCTGCCGGGTTTTCTAAGACTCTCTAAAAATCGAATGAGAGGAATTGCAGTTTCTGCAATATTTGTAGAATATGCATGCCAATAATTCATTTGTAAATTAACATTGAGATGATAATCACAGCCCCATGGAGGATTATTGCTTTCGTTCCACACTCCTTGAAGGTTTGCAGGTAGTGAACCCTCTCTAGAGGAGGATATGAGCAAGTATCTTCCGTATTGAAAATATATTTCCTCTAAATATGAGCAGAGGCTTTGACTTTCTTTAGTTCTGTATTTTTCAAGAAGGCTATTTGTTGNNATTTTATCAAGCTTATTTCTTTCATTTTCATCNCCTTGAAAAATATTNACCTCGACTCTNTCGAAAAGCTTTGCAAAATCCTTGATATGATCAGCTTTTAGGCTTTCATATCCTTTTTGAACAGCATTTTCAACAGCAGCTGTGACTATTTCATAAGGGTCGATTCCCGACCTGAAGTGAGGGTACTCATCAGAATAATCAGTAGCCATAGAAATGTATATAGTTGCAGAATCAGCATTTTCAACACTTAGTGACTTCTCTTTTTTTGCAATATTTCCATCTGTTTCTATGCGAAAAATGCCATAATATCGTAGTTGATTGTCGTCAAGTTCTCCAAAATAATGCAATTGGTTTTCACTTGTATTGATTTTGCAATTGTCATGCAGATTATCAACAAATAACTCAAAACAAAGGTTTTTTTCACTAGAATTAAGCTTTAAAGCAATTATTCTATCGGGATAGCTGGCGAATATTTCTCTCGTATATGAAATACTATTGCACTTAAAGCTTACGCCGGCACTAGCAGTATTTAGATTTAAATATCTATTATAATCGTTTACTTTGGTTTCGTCAATACCTTTAAATTCTATGTATGCATCACAGAATAATAAATAATGTCCTATTCCGTCCATTTCTCCTGTGAGGTGCGGCAAAAGCTCAACAGCTTTTTCATACTCATTGTTTGCAAGCAGCTTTTGAACCTCTCTTACTTTTAAATAGGCATTTTTTTTATTGCCTCCCCCATAATCGGGACGATATTTACTAGGACCACCTTTCCATAGAGTCTTTTCATTGAGGACTATTTTCTCTTTAACAAGTCCGCCAAAAATAGTAGCGCCCATGTAACCGTTTCCGACGGGAAGAGCTTGACTCTCCCACTTGTCGAATTTTGCAGGGGTGTCAAAATGAATGTTTAAATTTTTATTAGCCATTTTTTCTCCTTAACTGATGTTATACACATTTATTATAAACCAGTACATGGTTTTTGTCAATTATTTATCGTGCCTATCGAAACTTTTTTATTTAAAAGAATGCTTTTGTGCAAAATGCACAAATTTTATGGTTCGAATTTTACATTAAAAACATTAAAATTACTTGTAAAAAATCGCCTGATATATTATAATATAAATGATTATTGTATTAATGGCTTTTTTATAACCTGTATAAATTGTTATGAGCCGGCCTTAATTTTTTGTTCATAAATTTATGAACTTTTTGTGAATTGTCGCTTTGTGTCAAAAAACACATGGAGGATTAAATATGTATAAGCAAGTGTTGGAAGGCGTTCCTTTTCTTAATATGGATATTGACGCTGTTAAGGTGGTGTCATTAGAAAAGCTTAATAAATATGGATATGTTCTTGTCTTTGATGAGTTTGGCAGGCGAAAAATTACAAAGACTGAAATATGCCTGTATCATGTTTTGAAACATGAAAAATTAGCGAATATTTTAATTCTTTGTACTCAGCAGGAATTATATAATTGGTATAGAATTCTTATAACTGATATAGGTGTTGATTTCAAAATAATTCCTTCTCATAAGGATGCATTATTTTTCATTTCTGATAAGATTTCTAATCTGCTTATAATGACACCAAAGACGTATGAAGAACTAAATAAGCAGAAAGGCTTTTGCATTAATGACGAAGAAATTGTTTGGGATTTAGTGGTTATAGACGAAGAGATAGAGACTGAAAAAATTAATTACAATTTATACTCTGATATTGGCATTAAGGCTAAGAAATTGGTGTTTATCTCGGCTGCGCCTGTGCTTCAAGACTTTTCTGAGATTAACTCAATGATAAGGGCAATACTTATTGCACAAGATGTGTATGAAATCAGTGATGAGGATTTTTACGCTAATATAATTACCTTTGGAAATGCTTCGCCGGCAATGAGATATTATGATACGGCTGTTTACCAAGGATATGAGAAAAGAAATACTAGGATAATAGAATATACGATGGATGACAAAGCTGTTTTAGCATCACGTCGTATTCTTGATTTGAATACTGGATTGCCTTTGTACTTATATGGAGGAAATGTTTTTGAGGAATATGACTTAGACGAGAGAAAGATATACTATAAAAGCAGTTATAGTACTGAAGATTTGAATATACTTAAAGGCTCGGACAAAAAGCTTGAGGCTTTTTTGAGCTATATTGAGCAAATAAAAAATGATGATAGTTCAAGGGCGATTGTTTATTGTACAGAGATAGTTACTGTTAATTACATAAAAAAGGCACTTGATGTAGTGTTTTATAATGATGTAAATTCTGTAAGCATTGAAAAAGGAAGTGTTTACAGCACAAAAGACGTGGGCAGGAAATTTTTATATAATAATAAAGCGACCTATCCTAAAATTATTATTTCAACCGATGGGCTTGGAGCAGTGGGTGAGAGGCTTGATAAAATAACGCATATAATTAATTATGAGCTTCCTCTTAATCCCTCTGTTTTGGAACAGCGTATGCTAAGGCATGGTGCATCTAATGAAAAGGAATTTGTAGTTTTTTGCGACACTAATGGCTTATTCGATTCGAGGATACTTAAAAAATGCTTGTCCTCACGGTTGCCTAAAAGCTTGCTGCCCTTTATTCCGTCTAGAAATATAATGTTTGACTTTGCGCAATTTTCAGAAATGATTGCTGAGGCTGTTACTGACTTATATTATATCAATAGCTTTGCGCTTGAGGTTGATAATTGCTATGATTTAATAAAGAGATTTAGAGCCGATTATGGTATTTTACCTGATGTTGTTATTAATAAATCAGCTGATTTGGCTAGAATAACCTCGAGAATGATTAAAGATATTTTAAATATGTTCTTCCTCGATTTTGACGGAGTAAAGCATCTTAATAAAAATGAGATTATCAGCTTGATTGACAGTAAGCTTGATGAATTTAAGGGTGGATTAATTTACCCTGATAAAAGAGGGAATCTCTGCTGCATAAAAGGTGATGAACTAAGGTCTTGCTTGTTTAATGATAATTATAAAAGAGTGGCTTCGGAATTAAGCGAGAGTAATGATTTCGGCAATGAAACCTCTGTAAAACAACTGCTTATTGAGCATTTTTCAAATGGCATTTTTTCAGATGAGATAACAGTTTTGATAAATGAGATGGGATACAATATTTGTTTTTCCGTTTTGTATGGCTTATGGAAGTACTTGGTTTCGCAAAAAATGGTTAATTACAGTTTTGATAGATTTATCATTAATTTTAATAAGGGAGGCGCGTGATATGGGAGCTTTTCGGAATGAAGAAGTCAGTACCCTGCTAGGCGATTTTTATGAGTATCATACTGCAAAAAACCGTTCTGGCATGGACGCTACTTTGAAAAGAATAGAAAATATGCTTTTTTCTGGAGAAGTTGATAGTGATGCATTTAGAGATTATTTTAATGANATTTTCTGCGGAAGAAGCTCTTTTAACGTCAACCTTACAATCACTGATTATCCAAAGCAAAGCGTTTTGCGTGAGCTTATGCAAAATACCTTTGGCTGTGATTATGATGATAAGGATATAAAGGTAATTATTGAGTTTTTAGATGAAGGACGTGTGAGGATAAATTATAACGAGGTCGGATTTAATCTAGAGCAGGTTTTTTACTATCTTAGTGTTGGTAGAAATGATGGTGACAGGAGAAGGGAAGGACGGTTTGGCCTAGGCTCTAAAAGCGTTTTCCTTAATGTAGAGTGGTTTACTTTAAGGTCGAATAATTTTAGATTTAGAGTTGTTAATGATGGTGGCATCATTCGTATAAGGGAGCTAGATTTAACTGCTGTAAAATATAAGGGAACAGAAATTGTNTTCAAGGTTCCTGAAGAAGATTATCAGCAGATGTATNAGGACTTGCTTACACTTACTTCACGCAAGGGCGTATATATCAGCATGGCTGAATTTGCTTTCGCATTTATAAAGAAAAAATATCTTAAAAGCAATGATGAAGATGAATGCCATGAAAGAACCTTTAATATAGCGATTATTGATAAATCAAAGCCTAAGGTTTTGTACAAGGTGGCTATGCATCGGGCAGATGAAAATTCAGTACCTAAGGTTAGATTTTATGAAAATGGAAAAAGTGTAATAGAGTTTATATGGTATGAAAACAATGATTATGTATACCTCACACCATTCGCAATAGCTAGTTCGAGGCGGGCGGATGTGGTAAAGGTGTTATTGGCTGAATATAATTATTTCTCAACATTTGAGCTTACTGGTTTAATTAAAGCAACGGGAGAGGAGTTTATACGTGAAAAGCTGATGGCATTTTTTATTTCTGTGCCTAATAGACATATCACCTCTAATCGTTCGGGGATTAAAACAATAGCAGAAAGAGAGGTCGCTACTTCAATTGGCTTTGATTTGCTGACTATGATTGAGAGGTATAGAGATTATTTTATGCTGGAGGTTGCAAAGAGGAATAATTCTGAGCAGTATTATTTGCGGCCTAAACATTATGTTTTCGAGTTTTTCTCAAATTATATTGAAAAAAGTGTGCTTACACAAGAGGTTAAAAATAAGTTTAATGATAATATTTCCTTAATATTGCCAGAGCATAAGGATAGTATTCCGTATAATGATATAAAGGAAAACGGATATGCTAGCGTTGTCGCTAATGTGACGAGGCAGGAGCATGAAAATGGAAGTGCCAGACAAAAATATATTATTGAGCCTATTGATAAGGCGCATAGGTCAGCCGAGGGCATGGACAATCTCACTGTTGCAGCAGTGTATCAGTGGGAGGATAGAGATGCTGAGGATGAAAATCTTGTGATTGACAGAGGCACTGAATTTATTTATGAATTTAGATATGATGGAAAGGTTTATGTAGTTGATTCTGATGGGAATTCAAATATTCAGGGCTTCAATTTATGGGTTGATTTTAAAGATATTTTAAATTTAAGGATAGCTAAATTCACTGTTGATAACAGTGTTCCTAATGAAGATGCCTTGGAGAATATTCTTCAAGTCTTTGATGAAACGTTCGGCGATGATTATAAAATTGATATGAGGTATTTTCAGCTGTTTTTTAATGCCGGAAATGAAGAGGTAAGGGTCGAAATATCAAAAATAGATATAACAAATTTATACAATGCTTTTGAAACAGTATCTAGGCGTGAAAGGAGATTTGCAACTCACCAGATTTATAATGAGGTTGTTTCAATTTTGGTAAACAGCTTTACTAATGGTAAGGATGCACTGACTTTTTTACGTGAAATAAAGCAGCAAGGCGGCAGTGTGTCGCTTGTTCTTGATATAAATAATAGATATAGATTTTCAGCATATGGAAAGCAATTTATGATTCCTCCTAATATCACAAACAATGATTTAGTGGAAATTGTTGGCGATGTATATTCACTGATAAATTGTGGTATGTTTAATAATCGTATCTTCGATTTCGAGCATAGACATCTTCCGTATAACTATGATGCTAGTAATATTGCCGGATTGTTAGATAGCGAGCATAATAACAGGGAATATATTCAGCAGGTTATATCTAAGCTGTTTGTGTGCGATTTGTCGATTGATAAAATTGCTGTTATTGATGGTGAAAATAAAATTAAGCGTATAATTGGACTTGATGAAGAGCTTTCAGCTGAAGAAATAGAGAGCAGCAGTAAAATTGTTATTTTAAAGGATAATATTTCTAAATCAGAGCTTGCTAATTTTATTGAGTTTGCATTAACAGGCATAAACAAGAGGATTTTGCACAGATATTATTCCAGTACAGAAGAACCTAATCAGCTCTTAATTGACCAGATACCTTATTATTTAAAGCCGATTATGGATATTAATGAGGAAGANTTTGAGTATTTACGCACTGTTGTTGATAGGGTTTCAAGGATTGAGGATAAACGTATACGAAAAAACTATTTTACTAAGGATATAAATGGGAAACTATTCGGCTATGGTGGAAACTGCACCTGCTGTAATTATCAATCTGAAATAGTAAATAGCTTTGTCGTCAAGGATTTTGAAGTGGGCTTATTTAAGGGCGAAAGGGAAACAAAATTTAAATTTTCTCTGTATCTATGCGCTAATGATGCATTAGCAGCATCTGGGTGGATAATAGAAGATATACAAATCGGTGGTATGACACCGTTTGAGTGGATAGACACTATTAAGCAAAGTGGCTGTATAAGCAGGAAATTACTAAGCTGCAAGGTATATTATAGACGACAGTTGACCTATCAGATGATGGATGAGAGCAAAAGCTATAATACCTTGACGGAGGATAATGTTCATGAAGGTGCAAGACAGGTAATGGAAGTTGTTCTTTCTCCGCTTATGGCAGCAAAATGGTACGAAGATAATAAATTTATATAAAAAATAGCATGAAACTTTGTGGAAAAGCACAAAAGCACATTATAAGGTATGTGGATGATGCTGATACACAATATATAGTGATTGAAAAGAAGAACCCTATTAAGAAGGGTTCTTTTTTGTGCAATATGCATAAAATTTTGATTGAAAATACTACATGGTTTCTACTGTTTATAATAATATTAAGATTGATTTTTATTTGTAAACACTGTATAATAAATTAAAGTGGTTAAAAGTGGTGAGATGGGGTTAAATATTAATTGTTTTGTGTGAAATGGGGTGACTAAATGGTAGGAGAATATCAACATACTCTTGACGCAAAGGGTAGGATGAACTTTCCGGCTAAGCTTAGAGAAGAGCTTGGTGAATCATTTGTCATCACTAAAACAATAGGATCACGCTGCTTGAGAGTTTATACCATGGAGAGCTGGGATAACCTTGTACAGGCGATTAAATCAAAGCCATCTTCTAAAACTGCTCAAATTGAAAGATTCTTATTTGGAGGTGCTTGTACAGCTGAGCCAGATAAGCAAGGAAGAATACTTATTCCGTCTAATTTAAGAGGCTATGCTAATTTGACTAGCGAGGTAGTTGTAGTAGGTTTAAGTGATAGGGCTGAAATATGGGATAAAGCTGCTTGGAATGAGCTTAACAGCACATTCGACGATGATGAGCTGGAAGAGCTTGCTATGGAGCTTGAGCTATGATGGAATTTAAGCATATACCTGTTTTGTTAAATGAGGTAATAGAGGGACTAGAAATTAAGCCTGATGGAGTTTATATAGATTGCACTCTAGGAGGTGCAGGACATAGCATAGAGATAGCAAAACGTTTGGGAAAAGGTACTTTAATAGGCTTTGATCAGGATGAAGAAGCAGTGCAAGCTGCGAAAAACAGATTAAAGGACTACAATTGCATTATTATAAATGATAATTTTTCCAATATCAAGACCAGACTGGAAAATGAAGGTATTAAGAAAGCTGATGGTGTGCTGATGGATTTAGGCGTGTCATCTCATCAGCTTGACACTGCTGAAAGAGGATTTTCATATCATGAAGATGCACCTTTAGATATGAGAATGAG
>JGI24708J26588_10002254_pt1 | contig 14677 bp, 11 predicted proteins | sample BioPla1DNA2_FD_26588 | JGI IMG/M metagenome (IMG submission 26588) | reverse complement strand
GTATATTGTACATAAGGACCTGTTTCTCCTTCAAAACTCAAGGTTCTATCCCAGCTAAATACATAATCTTTAATTCTATTATTAAATAATTCTTGAAATACTACTGCACCAATCCCTACTTGCTTTGCTACTTCTTCTTTATTTTGTAAATCTGGGTTTCTTTCTTCTATTATAGCTAAAGTACTTTCTACAGCTTTATTTAGTACATCCTCTAAAAATACAACTTTACCCTCTCTTGTAGATAATTTGCCCTCTTCTAAACTAACCATTCCAAAGGGGACATGAATACAATCCTTTGCCCAATCATATCCCATTAATTCTACTACTTTTATCCATTGTTTAAAATGTAAATTTTGTTCAGAAGCTACTACATATATATTTTTATAGAAATCATAATGTTCTTTTCTATAAAATGCTGCTGCAATATCTCTAGTAGTATATAGTGTAGAACCATCGGATTTTGTAATTAATGCAGGTGGCATATTATATTCCTCTAAATCTACAATCATAGCACCTCTCGATTCTTTTAGCATTCCTTTTTCTTCCATTTCCTCTATGACTTTAGGCATTTTATCAGAATAAAAGGATTCTCCAGCATATGAGTCAAACTTAATATTTAGCATATCATACACTATATTGAATTCTTTAAGGCTAATATCCCTCATCCACTGCCAAAGCTCTAAAGCCTCTTGGTTATTTCCATCTTCTAATTCCTTAAACCAATATCTAGCTTCCTCCCTTAAACTTTCATCTTTTTCTGCTTCTTTATTAAATCTAACATAAAGTTTTAACAATTCATTAATTGGATCTTCTTCAATAACCTCTCTATCTCCCCATTTTTTATAAGCTGCTATTAACATACCAAATTGAGTTCCATAATCTCCCAAATGATTTAAAGCTACTGAGTCAAAACCCTGAAACCTAAAAATTTTATATAGAGAATTTCCAATAACCGTACTTCTTATATGTCCAATGTGAAAAGGCTTTGCAATATTGGGAGATGAAAATTCTACTAATACCTTTCTGCCTTTACCTATATTTGTAGAGCCAAATTTTTCTTTTTCTTCCATTACACTATTTAGTACTGTTTCAACTAATTTCTCTGTGTTTACAAAGAAATTTATATAAGGTCCTACATTTTTAATTTCATTAAAATATACTCCCCCATCTATTTTTTCAGCTAATTCTTCAGCTATTAAATTTGGTGCTTTTTTGAATTCCTTAGCCAATCTAAAACAAGGAAAGGCGTAATCCCCCATATCATAATTAGGTGGAATTTCTACTAAATTTTCAATTTCTTCTTTTCCTAAACTAGGTACTACTTTAGAAATACAATTAGCAACTTCTTTTCTAAAATCAATCATAAGTTTACCTCCCTTTAAATAAATTTAGCTCCCGTCCTATAAGAGACGAGAGCCTTCCCGTGTTACCACTCTTGTTGGCCATTAGCCCACTCGAAATTTTTAACGCAATTAACGTAATATCCTACTTTTATTTCAGATATCCCCTCCAGAGTCCTTTTCAAATATATTTTTGTACTGGCTCCCACCACCCCAGCTCGCTTTAACAAAATATATATTTTACTCTCTCTATCAATGGATTTTAATATTTATTTATTAAAATATAATATACAGTATTTCCCTAAATAATTCAAGGATTTATTTAATTTCCATTACTGTAACCCCATCTCCACCTTCTCCATGTTTACCTCCTCTAAAAGATTTAACATATTTATGACCATTTAAATAAGATTTTATACCTTCCCTTAAAACCCCTGTTCCTTTTCCATGAATAATATAAGCTTCTTTTAAACCTGATATAAATATATCGTCAATATATTTATCTAAATCTAATAATGCTTCATCTAAAGTTTTACCTCTTAAATCTATTTCATTTTTAATATTAGCAGCTTTAGATCTAATAATAGCTTTAGTACTGGCTTGAGTTTTTTCCTTCTCTTCTATTTCAGCTCTCTTCAAGGAAGAAATATGAACATTAACTTTCATAATACCCACTTGAACAACTAAATTCCCATTTTCATCTGGCAATTCTAATACATTTCCCACCTGATTTAAAGATAGGACCTCAACAGTATCCCCAATTTTTAAGTTTTTAGGGGGTTCTTTAGATTTTACATTTAATACATTATTAGATAAAGACCTTTCTACTTCATTTAATTTAGTTTTAAGTTTTTCCTGAGATTCTTGGATTTTTCTATTTCTTTCTTTTTCTATTTCATGGGAAATTTCTCTTAATTCCCCTACTATTAAATCTGATTCTTCTTTTGCAGCTCTTAATATATTTCTAGCTTCTTCTTTAGCATCCAGTATAATTTTCTCTCTAGACTTACTTGCCTTTTCTCTTTCTCTTCTTAATTCTTCTTCTAATGTTTCTATTTCAGTCTTTAATTTATCAATCTTAAACTTTTCTTCTTCAATGGTTCTTCTATCCTTATCTATGGCTTGGAGTACGTCCTCAAATTCTACACTTTCTTTAGACACTAAGGCTTTAGCATCTTTTATTATATAATCTTGTAATCCTAGTCTTTTAGATATTTCAAAGGCATTTGATTTCCCTGGTACTCCAATTAATAATTTATAAGTAGGTCTTAGGGTTTCCACATCAAATTCTACTGATGCATTTCTTACACCTTCTGTAGTTAATGCATATATTTTAAGCTGGCTATAATGAGTAGTAGCAATGGTTCTAATATTTCTTTTCAATAAATTATCTAATATAGCCATAGCTAGTGCAGCACCCTCTGTAGGATCTGTTCCCGCTCCCAATTCATCAAATAATACTAGACTATTATCTTCCACTTCGTCTAATATTTGAATTATATTAGTCATATGGGAAGAGAATGTACTTAAACTTTGCTCTATACTTTGTTCATCTCCTATATCAGCAAATACCTGGTTAAATACTCCAATTTCCGAATTGAAATCTGCTGGAATATGAAGACCTGATTGAGCTAGTAAAGTTAATAGGCCTACAGTTTTCAGGGTTACTGTTTTTCCTCCTGTATTTGGACCAGTTATTACCAAAGAATTAAAGTCTTTTCCTAAATATATGTCTATTGGGACTACTATTTTAGGGTCTAAAAGTGGATGTCTTGCTTTTTTAATATTTATATAACCATTATGGTTAAGTATAGGCTTTGTAGCATTCATTTCCAGTGCTAGCTTCCCCTTAGCAAAAATAAAATCAATTTCTTTAAGGATTTTTTGATTATTTCTAATGTTTTCCCCTTCATTAGCTACTAAATAAGTTAATTCCTTAAGTATTCTTTCTATTTCTTTTTTTTCTTCAAGTTCTAACTCTCTTAATTCATTATTTAATTCTACTACAGCCATTGGCTCCACAAATAAAGTAGCACCAGAGGCAGATTGATCGTGAACTATACCTGGAAAAAACGTCTTGTTTTCCTGTTTTATAGGTACAACATATCTACCTTCTCTCATAGTTACAATACTATCTTGTAAGTATCTTTGGTATTTATGAGAACTAGTAATGGAATTGAGTTTATCCTTAATAGATTGATTTTTGCTAATTATTTGCCTTCTAATAGATCTAAGTTTTGGACTTGCATTGTCAGAAATTTCATTTTCATTTATAATAGCATTGTTTATTTCATCTTCTATATTTTTAAAAACTCTTAAATCTTCTATTAAACCTCCCACAATAGGATAATTAATTCTCTTTTCCTCTTTAATTTCTTTCATATATTTTTTTAAATCTCTAGATACCCTTAGAGAGTCGGTAATTTTTAATAGGGAACCAGGACTTAAAACTCCACCTATATCTGCCATTTTTAATTCATGGGATATATGGTGAATGCCATAAAGTGGTGGATTTCCCTTTCTTATTATTAACTCTAAAGCTTCTTCCGTTTCATTTTGCTTTTTTTCTATTGTTTTTAGATCGGTTAAAGGTTGGATTTTTTGAGCCATTTCTCTACCTAGTTGAGATTGGGCTTTTGCTTCAAGACTTTCAACAATTTTATGATATTCTAATACTCTTAATGTTTTTTCGTTCATAGGTTCACCTCTATTAAATAACTCCCCTAAAATAATGACCTTTTGTTATTTTATTTTTACTTCTATAATCTTGTATAAATTTATCTCTTTCAGCTATAGATAGGATTCCTTTAGCATAATTATAATAAACCTCCTGTATTTCTCTAACTCCATCCTTTTCAAAGGTAAAATCCAATCTAATTGTATCCACACCAATATTATATACTCTATCTATACTATCTAGTATCATTAATGGAACTGAATTATAAATAGTAGTAGTTCCATTTTTTCTCTCCATATAGAAATCCATATTCATTCTATCCCTAAGTCCATAGCCTTCATTTAAGGGGCAATTTTTACAATTTAAATCATTTTTACAATCTTTAACAATGGACATGGGACAATATTCTGTAATCATTACTGGCAAATACCCATATCCAACTGCCTCAAAGGAGTTATAATTACTATTACATATATTTTCCATTTGACCAATATTTAATTCTGGTGATAGGGTCACACTATTTAAACCATGGTTTTTTAATAATTTAGCTGTAAAGCTATTAAATACATTTAATCCCATATCTCCATGAATATTTGTGTTCCAATTAGCTTTAACAAACTTTAATGTACCAATATTAGACACAGAAATACCATCCAATTGATGAACAATTGGATTAATTAATTTTGTCAAATTATTTAAATCTTCTTCATAAAGAATTTTATCTGTCCATAAAAAAACTTCTTTATTTTTAGCCTTTACTGCGGAAATTACTTTGTCTAAATTATCATAAAAGCCAATATAAAGTCTGTCTAATTTTTCTAAATCTAATTGTTGAAATTGCTCTTCTTTAGATACTTTTATAGATATAGCCCTTTTAGATTTTAATTTGTTTTTTTCATATTTAAAAATATTTATAAGGGAATCTCTATACTGATTCTCGTCTATTTTATCTCTATTATGGAAATTTTTTCGACATCTATCTAATTTTTTTACCCCATTTCTTCTAAGACCATTTAATTCACTTAAAGACATAAAAGCTCCATTTTCCAAATCTATATCTAAATTGTTAATATAATATACAGTATCATTTAATTTAGACAACTGTTCCTTTATTGTTTCTTTTGATAAAGGTAAGTTTTTAGCCTTTTCTACTGGGGATTTAGTTTCAGCCTTAATTTCCCATTGTTTATACTTAATAATCAATACTGCTGGTTTATCTATGGAAATTTTAATTGCCATATCTATGGGGTATTTAATCCTTTTTTCCTCATAGGACCTCCTTGCTTTCTTTAATAGTTTATCGCTGGGAACTCCCCTATTATCAGGTCTATCATAAGATATGAAATTTCTGCCAAAATCTCCAAGCATAATGCCTTTAGTAAAGCCTCTATTGAAGATTTGTAAAATATCCTCCTTGTCCTCACTGGTAATTTTATCTGAACCTAAATCTAATGCTTTTCTATAATTATTTACAATAGTAGCAACATATTCAGGGTTTTTCATTCTACCTTCTATTTTTAAAGATACAATTCCACTATTTACAATATCCTCAATATAATCTATGGTATTTAAGTCCTTTGGACTTAAAATATATTTTTTATCCCATTTATCTAATAAAACATTTCCATTATAATAATCTATTATACTATAAGTTAATCTGCAAGGTTGAGCACAAGCACCTCTATTACCAGACCTACCTCCTATTATACTACTCATTAAGCATTGTCCTGAATAAGAAACACATAGAGCACCGTGTATAAATCCTTCTAATTCTATATTTGACTTTTCGTGTATTTTTTTAATTTCATTTATTGGAACCTCTCTTGAAAGTACTACTCTTTTTAATCCTAATTCTTCTAAAAAAATAGCCCCAGGTAGATTATTAATAGTCATTTGTGTACTACCATGTAGTTCAAAATCTGGAAATAATATATTTATTAGGTAGATTAATCCCAAATCTTGAAGTATAAGACCGTCTACATCAATATCATAAAGATATTTGACAAAGTCTAATACATCTTTCATTTCTTCATTATCAATTAATATATTTACAGTTACATACACTTTTACATTTCTTAAATGAGCATATTCTACTGCTAATTTTAACTCTTCTAAACCAAAATTATTTGCATATTGCCTTGCACTAAATAACTTTCCTCCTAAATAAACTGCATCTGCACCATTCTCTACAGCTGCATATAGAGATTCCATACTACCAACTGGGGCCAATAGTTCTATATTTTTATCTATCACCTATTTAAATTTCCTCCTTGACTTAAAATTCTTTTTTCCTGTTCATATGTTCTTAAGGATTCTTCTAATTCTTTTTTTGTTTCAATTAATTCCATTTGATTTTCAAAAATTTTATCTTGTAATTTTTTAATCATATCTTGACTTTCTTCCAGTTCTTTTTCTTTTAGTTCAAGTGTGCTTTCTTTTTTTTCTATTTTTTTATTTAATTCTTCGTTTTTCTTTTTAGTTTCTAGTAATTCATCTTTATAATAATTGGCCTCCTTCTCTAGTTTATTAATCTTTTTTTCTGCATCTTCCAATAACTTTACAAGATTATCGTATTGTTCCATAGGTCCTTTTGATTTAATTTTTAAGTCTTTAAATTCTTCACTAGTTCTATATAGTTCATCAGCAATATTAAATGCAGCTAAGGTGGCAGCCATNGAATTACTTAGTTTGTTATTTTTACTAGATATATCTCTAATTTTTTCATCAACATATTGGGCTAATCCCTTTACATATTCTTCACTACCTTCGCCAACCACCGTAAAGTTACGACCATCAATAATTACATCTACTTTGTTTTTCTCTGTCATAACTTCATCTCTCCCTTTTATAATCTTATTATATATATTATACATTATTCTTCATTTTCCTTCTTTATTTTTAAAAAAAGAGTAGAAAAATCTACTCTTTAAGATCTAAGTTGTGCACCTAAGTGTTTTTCCAATTCTCCTATTATATTTTCTTGTATTTTATTAATTTCATTGTCCTTTAATGTTCTATTATGAGACCTATATCTAATGCCAAAGGCTACGCTTTTTTTACCCTCTTCTATTTGTTCTCCCTCATAAATATCAAATAGTTTAACATCTTCTATTAAACCTGCACCATTTTCCCATATTGTTTTTTCCAATTGGCCTATCATAATATTTCTATCTACTACTAAGGCAATATCCCTCGTAATACTTGGGTATTTAGGTAAAGGCTTATAGCTCTTTTTTAAATTAGCTAGTTCAATAATTTTATCAAAATCTAATTCACCTATATAGGGTTTCTTTTCTATTTCAAAATTTTCCATAATATCCATATGAACTTCACCAATAATTCCTATTAAATCATCATTATATATTATTTCTGCAGTTCTATAGGGATGAAATATTGAATTGTCTTCTTTAGGTAGAAATTTTAACTTCTTAATACCTAATCTTTCTAATAAAGTTTCCACTACTTCTTTAATATCGTAAAAATCTATATTACCATACATGCCTATGGATAAAATCTTCTTTTCTATAGGCAATTCTTCAATTGGCAAAGTCTTTGGTATAAATATATTTCCTATTTCATAAAAAAAGCATTCTTCTACCCCATGGTTATAATTTCTACTTAAAAGGTTTAACATATTGGGTATTAATGTAGTTCTCATTACACTATAATCTTCCCCTAAGGGATTTAATATTTTAATATAATTTCTTAAACTACTATTTTCACCTAAATTTAGTTTATCATAAACCCTTGGACTAATAAAAGAATAAGTCATTACTTGATTTAAACCTAAAGCTTGAAGTATAGAATCTGCTTTATCTTGAATAATTCTCCCATAGGGTTTATTTCCTCTAGTTAGTACTCCTACTAAAGGCTTAGGTTCTATATTGTGAAAACCATATAGCCTTCCTATTTCCTCTATTAAATCTACTTCTTCTTCTAAATCTAATCTAAATGTGGGAATTGTTACTTTTATTTTATCTCCATTTATAATAGTTTTCAAGCCTAGTCTTTCTAAATAATTTGCCATTTCTTCTTTATCTAAATCTATTCCTAAAAGTCTATTTGCATAATCTGGATTTAAAATTATCTCTTTTTCTTCCCTAATATTTTCATAAACATCAATACTACCTTTAACTATTGTGCCTGCTTCAATTTGTTCAATTAATTGACAAACTCTATTAGCTGCAATTTCACATAAATTTGAATCTATTCCCTTTTCAAATCTAGAGGAGGCTTCTGTTCTTAAATTTAAATCTTTAGCAGTTAATCTTACAGATCTACTATTAAAATTAGCAGATTCTAATAATACAGTGGTAGTATTTTCATCTACTTCAGTATCTATTCCTCCCATAACCCCTGCAATGGCTATAGGCCTATCCTTATCTGCAATTACTAAATTAGATGGTTTAAGAGTTCTGTCTACACCATCTATGGTTTTGATTTTCTCTCCTTCTTTTCCTCTTCTAACTATGATTTTCTTACTATTTAGTTTGTCTAAATCAAAAGCATGAAGTGGTTGACCAAATTCTAGCATTACATAGTTTGTAATATCCACTATATTGTTAATAGGGCGCATTCCCGCTTCCATTAATCTGGTTTGTAGCCATAGGGGAGATTCTTTTATTTTCACATCTTTAATTACTTTGGTATAATATCTATTACAAAGCTCATTATCTATTTCTACAATTTCTAAATAATTATCTATATTGTCAACTTCATTTTTTATTTCAATTTTAGGATATTTTAATTCTTTATTAAAGGTTGCAGCAGTTTCCCTAGCCATTCCAATTATACTTAAGCAATCTGGTCTATTGGGAGTTATTTCAAATTCTATTATATCATTATACAAACCTAGAACTTTCTTAATGTCTGTACCTAGTGGATAATCTTCATTTAAAACTAAGATTCCATCTCTTTGCTCCCTAGGAATTACATTGTCTGAATAACCCAATTCTTTTAAAGAGCATAGCATACCATAAGACCTTACACCTCTAAAATCCGTTTCCTCTATGTATAGGCCATTTGGTAATTTAGCACCAACTAAGGCTACAGGTACATAATCTCCCACTTTTAAATTATCTGCACCTGTTACTATTTGTAAAGTTTCACTTCCAATATCTAGTATGGCAACATATAACTTATCTGCATTTTCATGTTTATACAATTCTAAAATTTTCCCCACTACAACATTTTCTATACCCCTATCCAGTGAAATTATAGATTCTACATGGGAACCAGATAAGGTAAGATTATCAGCTAGTATTTTAGTATTTTCCTCTATTTCTATATATTCTTTCAACCACTTAATTGGTAAAAGCATATTTATCCTCCTTATGTTTATTAAAATTGTTCTAAAAATCTATTGTCATTTTCAAATAGTAAACGAATATTATCTATATTATATTTTACCATGGTTATTCTATCAACTCCCATTCCAAAGGCAAAGCCAGTATATTTCTTTGAATCTATTCCACAGTTTTCTAATACCTTTGGATGCACCATGCCACATCCTAATAGTTCTATATTCCAACCAGTTCCATTACAGACTTCACAACCTTCTCCCCTACATTCAAAACAAGAAACATCAACTTCTGCACTTGGTTCTGTAAATGGAAAGTGATGGGGTCTAAATCTAGTTTTCATATCCTCCCCAAATAATTCCTTTATAAATATATCTATAGTGTGCATAAGATTTGCCATAGATACATTTTCGTCTACAACCAACCCTTCTAATTGATGAAACATAGGAGAATGTGTATCATCAACATCGTCAAATCTAAAGGTTCTACCAGCAGAAACTATTTTAATTGGTGGTTTCATTTGTTTCATGGCTCTAATTTGCACAGGGGAAGTATGAGTTCTAAGTAATATTTCTTCATTTATATAGAAAGTGTCTGACAAATCCCTAGAAGGATGATTTTCTGGAGAATTTAATGCATCAAAATTATTAGCTACTGTTTCTATTTCTGGGCCCTCTATTACACTAAATCCCATACTAATAAATAAATTTTCCAATTCTTCTATAGTTGCTAATAAAGGATGAGTATGCCCTAGATTTTTAGTCTTAGTTCTTATACTTATATCTATTTTTTCTTTTTGGATTTTTTCCTTCTTAAGCTCTTCCTTTATTCTTTCATTGGCATTGGCTAATCCTTTTTCCAATTCCTGTCTAATTTCATTTGCCATTTGACCTATTTTGGGTCTTTCTTCCTTTGAAAGTTTCCCCATTTCCCTAAGGATTAATGTAAGTTCTCCCTTTTTTCCCATATACTTTACTCTAAGTTTCTCTAATTCTTCTATATTATTTATATTTTTAATATTATTTAGCGCTTCTTCTCTAATTAATTTTAATTTATCTATCATTGGAATGCTCCTTTCCATAAATTAATAAAAAATAAGACCTAAGTATCAAAGAATAGGCCAAATTGCAAAACTATTTACTAAATTATAACACCTATATCTCTAAATTACAAGGATTATCCTATTCTTTGCCTCATTACTTCGTACATTATTATTGATGAGGCTACCGCTACATTTAATGACTCAGTCTCACCTAGTATTGGAATCTTAATCCACTGATTTGCTAATGAATGTAATTCAAAAGATACACCCTTTGACTCATTACCTATTAATATTACAGAAGACCCTTTAAAATCTATATTATAAATATAATCCTTACCTTCCAATGAAGTAGTAAAAATTTTAAATCCTCTATTTTTTAATTCTTTAATAGTTCCTATTTTATCCCATGTATGATAAATAGGTATTCTAAATATTGAACCCATAGTAGAACGAACAACTTTAGGATTGTATATGTCCACAGAACCTTCAGATACCACAATACCATCTATATTAAATGCATCAGCTGTTCTTATTATTGTACCCATATTGCCTGGATCTTGTACCTCATCTAAAAACAAAATAAATGGATTTTTAGATTTAAATAATTTATTAATAGGCCTTTGTGTAAATTTTGCAATAGCCATTATTCCTTGAGGATTTTCTGTATCAGAAATTTCTTTAAATAATTTTTGGGGAACATAAATTAATTTATCATAAAGTTTTATTTTTTCATAAATTTCCTCTCCACCAGTAATATTAAATAATTCATCTGTATAGATAATATTCTCTATTGGATAATTATTGTCTATACACTCTTCTACAATTTTAATGCCTTCTACTAAAAAAAGTTTACTATTCCATCTTTCTTTTTTTCTATATAGAGATTTAATTTGTTTGATTTTAGGATTTTTGGGACTAGTAATACTTATCACAGTTATTCACCAACTTTTTGTTCTATTTTTTCAATATCTACAGTATTTCCAATAACTACTAATACATCTCCCTTAAGAATAATATCATTTGCATAAGGGGATACATTGATGTTACTGCCTCTTTTTATGGCCATTACATTTATTCCATAATTTGTAGGAAGTCTAAGCTCTTTTAAGGATTTATTAATCCATTGTTCTAAAGCAGTTATTTCTAATATGCTATAATCTGGAGACAATTCTATGAAATCTAAAATATTAGATGAAACTAAATTATGAGCCACTCTTACACCCATATCTCTCTCAGGATATATTATTTTATCTGCACCAATTTTAGCTAATACTTTCCCATGCAAACTATCATGGGCTTTTGCAACAACTTTTTTCACTCCAGATTCTTTAGCTATTAAAGTAGCCATTATTGAGGCTTGATAATTAGAACCAATACTTACAATTACCACATCAAAATTGCTTATTCCCAATTCCATTAATACATTTTCATCAGATACATCAGCCTGTACAGCATAGGTGACCTCTTCTGCAATATCTTGAATCCTTTCTTCGTCTATATCTATAACCATTACTTCATGACCAAGTTTAAACAAAGTGGTTGCAATAGATGAGCCAAATCTACCACATCCTATAATCATAAATTGTTTCATTAATTTTTCCTCCTATCCAACAATAATATTTCCTTCACAATGTCTATATAATGGCTGTTTTTGTCTTTGAGAAAATGCAAAGGCCATAGTCAATGGACCTACTCTGCCTAAATACATAGTTATTGTAATTAGTATTTTACCAACATTTGATAAATTTGGTGTTATGCCTCGTGTTAAACCTACAGTTCCAAAAGCAGAAGTGGTTTCAAATAATAGATCTAAAAAGTTCCCTTCTTCAGTTAAAGTTAAAATTAGTGAAACAGTTAATATTAAAGCCAAACCAATTGTAGCAATGGCTAATGCCCTATTTATTATATCTTGATTTAATCTTCTATTAAAAACTGATACATCCTTATTTCCTCTAACTACTGCCATAGTGGTTAAAATAATTGTACTAAAAGTTGTAGTTTTAATACCTCCTGCAGTAGAACCAGGGGAACCTCCAATATACATTAAAATAATCAAAATAAAGCCTGTAGTATCATATAGCTTTGAAATATCTACAGAATTGAATCCTGCTGTTCTAGCAATAACTGATTGAAAAAAAGATGCCAGCAATTTATCCCCAGTTGAAAGACTTGCTAAAGTGTCTGGATTATGCCTTTCAACTAATAAAATTAAAAACATTCCAGTAAAAATTAATATTAAAGTAATTACAATAACAAGTTTAGAGTGTAGATGTAGTCTTTTAAAGGATTTTCTTTGTGAAATATCAATATATACATTAAATCCCAAGCCTCCAATGATTTTCTTTGTGAAATATCAATATATACATTAAATCCCAAGCCTCCAATTATAATTAATAATGCAATTGTAATATTAATTATAAAATCTCCTACAAAAGGTACAATACTTTCCCCTATTATATCAAAACCTGCATTACAAAAAGCAGATATGGAATGAAATATTGAAAACCATATACCTTTTATTGTTCCATATCTAGGAATAAATTTAGTAGATAATAATATAGCACCAATTAATTCTATTAAAAGGGTAGAAAATATTACATATCTAGTTAATCTAACTAAACCAGATATATTCTCTTGATTTAATTGTTCTTTTATGATTAATCTTTCTTTTAAACTTATTTTTTTACCCATTAACATGGCCACTATAGTAGCCATAGTCATAAAACCTAAGCCTCCGATTTGAATTAATATAATTATAACTATTTTCCCAAATAAAGACCAGTGTTTAGCAGTATTTACAACAACAAGGCCTGTGACACATACTGCTGATGCAGAAGTAAAGAAAGAATTTATAAATCCTATACTTTCTCCATTTTGAGAGGCTATTGGTAAGTTTAAAAGTATAGCTCCAATCAATATCAATGTTCCAAATCCTAGTGCTAAAACTCTTGGTGGATTTAGTCGGATATTTTTTAAATATTTAGATAATATTGCCATAATAAATCCTCCATTAATTAGTGTTTTTATTAAATCAAAGTGGAAACAAAAGGCCTCTTTGCCTTAGTCTATGGCAAAAAGAACCATATTATTAATATGGAAACAAAAAAAGCTCCGTAACCGGAACTTTAATTATACCCTTTGGCAATTTCAACAAGTTTTGAAAAGCCTTCTGGGTCATGGATTGCCATTTCAGATAACATTTTTCTATTGATTTCAATATTAGCTTTTTTAAGTCCATTAATAAAGGTGCTATAATTCATTCCATTTTGTCTTGCAGCTGCGTTAATTCTAGAAATCCAAAGTTTTCTAAAATCTCTCTTTCTTTGTTTACGTCCTGAATATGCATAATCCAAGGATTTCATTACTGCTTGATTTGCAGGTCTATATAATTTGCTTTTAGCACCATAATATCCCTTTGCTTGTTTCAATACTCTTTTATGTCTTTTTTTGGCAGTAACACCGCCTTTAACTCTTGCCATTTTTTCCTACCTCCCTTAAAATTTTCATATATTATTACGGTATTAGTGAGTCTATCCTTTTTTGATCACTTTTACTTACTAAAGCTGGCTGTCTTAAATTTCTAACTCTCTTAGGAGATTTTTTACCAGTTTTATGTGATTTAAATGCTTTATACCTTCTNATTTTACCTGAACCAGTTCTTTTAAATCTTTTTGCTGCCCCTCTATGGGTTTTCATCTTTGCCATATTATTTACCTCCTCACTTATTCAGTTTTGGGAACTAGGTACATTATCATATTTCTACCTTCCATTCTAGGCTGTTTGTCAATAACTCCATGTTCAGAAACTATTTCATAAAAATCCATCAATACTTCTTTACCTGCCTCAGTATGACCTAATTCTCTTCCTCTAAACCTAATGCTTACTTTGACTTTATCTCCATTGTTTAAAAAGTCAATAGCCCTTCTTGCCTTTACATTTAAATCGTGTTCTTCGATATTTGGAGTCATCCTTACTTCTTTAACATTTATAACTTTTTGATTCTTTTTAGCTTCTTTCTCTTTTTTAGCCAATTCATATTTGTATTTTCCATAATCCATAATTCTACAAACTGGTGGCTTAGCATTTGGTGCAACTTTTACTAAATCCATTTTTTTATCATAGGCCATATCAAGAGCCTTTTTAATTGGAACCACACCTATTTGTTCCCCATCTACATCAATTAATCTTACTTCCCTTTCCCTTATTTCTTCATTAATTTGAAGTTCTTTAATATTACTACACCTCCTAATTTTATTAAATAAAAAAGCGGGTAAGAATACCCGCTTATAGACACAATAAATAAAAAATGATCAAAAAA
>JGI24708J26588_10002253_pt1 | contig 14679 bp, 12 predicted proteins | sample BioPla1DNA2_FD_26588 | JGI IMG/M metagenome (IMG submission 26588) | reverse complement strand
GCATCTAAGCGTGAAGCCGTCTTCAAGATAAGATTTCCCATTCGTAAGAAGTAAGATCCCTTATAGACTATGAGGTAGATAGGTTGGAGGTGTAAGTGTAGTAATACATTCAGCTGACCAATACTAATAGATCGAGGGTTTGACTTATAAAACTAGTATTCAATATTTGATTTTGAAGGTACAAACGTACAAACTTAAAATTTTCGGTGACAATGCGTTTATGGGACACACTCGTTCCCATTTCGAACACGTAAGTTAAGACATAAACGGTCGATGGTACTTGTCTGGAGACGGACCGGGAGAGTAGATGGTTGCCGAATTATGCGGGTGTAGTTCAATGGTAGAACGGCAGCCTTCCAAGCTGCATACGTGGGTTCGATTCCCATCACCCGCTTTATACATAAATAGAAGGTCGGACTATCATTGATGGTCTGATTTTTTATTTGAAAAATATAGTTAAATTGTTATAATGTAAAAAGTTACCTTAGGGTATTATGTATTAAATTGAGGAAAAAGGACAAAGTATTATCGAGTGGTTGAGAAATTGAATTAATTAAGGTGGGTATAAGGTGATGTACTACGTAAGATATAATGGTTTATAATAATCTTAAGAAGATAATTATAGGATTATAACTTTGGACCTAAGAAAACCACTTAAACTACTCAAACCACTCAGGCATACGCAGCTTTTTATCAACCCACGTAAAAGGTGCGTATGCTTATAAGATTTATCAAATGCTATTATAAGGCCTGGGATCTTAATAGCTTAACATAAATACAAAAAACCATGAGCAAATAATAACTTTATTTGCCATGGTTTTTATTGTTAAAAAGATTATTTTGGATAATTTAAATTTTTATCCTCTAATTTATATAAGGTGCTATTTAGGAATTTATTGGACTGATAACGTGCCATAGCCAAGTTCATATCCAGGTAATTACCGCAGTCCTTTGCAGATGCGCCAGGTACATCATCATTAAAATCCCTAATAAATTCGAAGGTACTTGTAATTAAAGGAGCTACTTCTTTTGATGATAAATCACCTTTCATTAAAAGATAAAATCCAGTACGGCAACCCATTGGGCCAAAATAAATAATATCATTTCCATATGTGGAGTGATTGCGGAGGAAAGTAGCAGCCAAATGCTCAATAGCATGCATTTCGTCAGTATGAAGCACAGGCTCAATGTTAGGTGCCGTCATTCTTATATCATAAGTTGTAATAGGGTAATCATTAACATAATCAATCCTTGATACATATATACCTGGTAAAAGATCTAAATGATTAATTGTAAAGCTTGTAATCTTATCCATTGTTATTTCTCCTTTTATTGTAGTTTTTAATTATTGCTATCATTATAATTTGTAACATCCATACTAGCTATTTTCTGAATTGATCTTGGCAGAGCATCCTTAGAATTTTTCCAAGGAGCATCCTTGTTTCTATAATCATATTTATCTATAAACCATGATAATTCTTCTTCTATCCGATCTATATTCTCCTTTGTTAAAGGTATAATGATATTATAAAATTCATCTAGGGTATTTCCTGATAGCTTTCTAGGTGCCATATCAAGAAGGGCTGCAAAATGGGACAGGCAAAATCCATTACAGGACTTTACAAGTTCAATAAATTTAGGGTCCTTTTTCCAGACCAAAAACAAGGTATCTAAGTAACGGTTCATATCCCTATCAATTTTATCACATATATAGCAGTTACTTTTATTTTCAGAAATAAATTTTGAAATATTATTTTCAGTTTCCTTCTTTTTAAAGATAGAAAGTTTGCTAACTGATTCCCTGGGACTATTAGCCTCCAGTAAAGGATCAAGGGTCTTTTTGAGCTCCAATAAGTGCGTATGCATCATTAGGGCCAAGCCTAGCCTATTGCCATGTTCATATAATAGTTTATAATGATTAGAGCAGAATCCTAATTTATTGGTTTTTTCCCTGATATTATCAGCCATATATGCAGATCCAAGCATAAATTCAAGGGCTTCATTTTCCATATTATTATAAATAAAGCAAAATGGGCATTCATGATTAGAATGGAAGGCATCTATTAGGGGAATGGTGTAAATATTGTCTTTCACAGTATCATCTCCTTATACATTATATTGTAACATAAAATAAATTGTATTTTAATCATAAAAGGTGATAGAATAGCAATGATGAGAAATAATCTATCTTGCTAGGAAGGTGATGGACTTTATGAAAAACTCAGTAGTTATAGAACATCTGGATAACTTTGACCTAAAGCAAACACTAGAATGTGGTCAGATATTTAGGTATGAAGAAGTTGCGCCCCATACCTATACAGTTATTGCAAAAAATAAGAGGATAAAGCTAACACATAAGCCAGAAAGCACAAGCCTAATTATTCATAATATAAAGCTTTCAGAATATGAGCAAATATGGAAGGAATATCTAGATATAGAAACAGATTATGGTAACATTATTAGGGAAATATCTAAGAATGATTCCCATATGAAGAAGGCTACAGATTATGGAAGTGGAATTCGTATATTAAGGCAGGATACCTGGGAAATGATAATTACCTTTATTATATCCCAGAATAAGGCAATACCACATATACAAACATGTGTTAATAACCTATGCCAGGCATTTGGGGAAGCTATTGTGGACGCAGAAGGAGAGACTTATTATGCCTTTCCTACCCCGGAAGAGCTATCTAAAGCTACAGAGGAAGAGATACGGGAATGTAAGGTAGGCTTTAGGGCACCTTATATTATGGATGCATGTAAGAAGGTTATGGATGATACTGTGGTTATAGAAGCATTACCAGGTATGAGTACTGAAGAGGCCAAAAATACACTTATGCAAATAAAGGGAGTTGGGGAGAAAGTAGCCCACTGCGTACTTCTCTTTGGGCTTAATAAAACGGATACATTTCCAACAGATGTGTGGATAACACGGGTAGTACAAGAAATATATTTTAATGGAGACCAGATAAGCAAGAAAGATATTATAAAATTTGCAGATGAAAGATATGGGGAATATGCAGGATATGCACAGCAATATTTATTTTATTATGGCAGGCAAACAGAACTTGATAAAAGGGCTAAATTAAGTAAAATGAAGAAAAAATGAGTAAAATAGAGTAAAACAATCATAATGCTTGTAAACACAGTAAATTAAAGCTTGCATAATAAAGGTAAATCTCATAAAATTAGACTCATGTTAGCACTCGTTAACGGTGAGTGCCAGTAATAAGAAATTATAATAATGGAGGGAAATACAATATGAAACTTAGACCTTTAGGTGATAGGGTTGTAATTCAACATTTAGAAGCGCAAGAGGTAACTAAATCTGGTATTATTCTAACTGGAGCGGCTAAAGAAAAACCAGAAGAAGCTGTAGTTGTAGCAGTAGGACCTGGCGGATTAGTAGACGGCGAGAAAGTAGAAATGGAAGTTAAAGTAGGGGATAAGATTATCTACTCCAAGTATGCAGGTACTGAAGTAACTATGGACAACGAAGAATATGTAGTTGTACGTCAAGAAGATATTTTAGCAATCGTAGAATAATTAAAGGAGTGTAATATATAATGGCAAAAGAAATGAAATTCGGATTAGAAGCAAGGCAAGCACTTCAATCAGGAGTTGACCAACTTGCTGATGCAGTTAAAGTTACAATAGGTCCAAAAGGCCGTAACGTAGTTTTAGATTCACAATTTGGCACACCAACAATTACAAATGATGGTGTTAGTATAGCAAGAGAGATTGAACTTGAAGACCCATATGAAAATATAGGAGCTCAGCTTGTAAAAGAAGTAGCAACTAAAACAAATGATGTAGCAGGTGACGGTACAACAACAGCAACAGTACTAGCACAAGCAATGATAGCAGAAGGTCTAAAAAATATTACTGCAGGTGCAAACCCTATAATTGTTCGCCGTGGTATGCAACAAGCAACTGATACAGCAGTTGAAGCTATTAAAGGTATGAGCCAGCAGATTGACAGCAAAAATCACGTAGCTAGGGTAGCAGCAATATCAGCTGGAGATGATGAAGTTGGTAATTTAATTGCAGATGCTATGGAAAAGGTATCAAGTGACGGTGTAATTGCTGTAGAAGAATCTAATACAATGGAAACAGAATTAGAAGTAGTTGAAGGTATGCAATTTGACCGTGGTTACTTATCACCATATATGGTAACAGATACTGAAAAAATGGAAGCTGTATTAGAATCACCATACATCCTTATAACAGATAAAAAGATTTCAAATATGCAAGAATTGCTTCCACTACTAGAACAAATCGTAGAAACAGGATCTAGACTACTAATAATTGCAGAAGATGTAGAAGATGAAGCACTTGCAAACCTTGTTGTAAATAAATTACGTGGAGCATTTAACTGTGTTGCAGTTAAGGCACCAGGATTTGGCGATAGAAGACATGAAATGCTTCAAGATATTGCAACATTAACAGGCGGAACAGTAATATCAGAGGAAGTAGGCTTAGAGCTTAAAGATGCAACACTTGCCCAATTAGGTAAGGCTCAAACTGTTAGGGTAGAAAAAGAAAATACTATCATAATCGACGGAGCAGGCGACGAAAAAGAAATCGAAGATAGAATAGCAAAAATCCGTAGACAGGTAGAAGATAGTTCATCCGAGTTTGACAAGGAAAAGTTACAAGAACGTCTTGGAAAGATGTCAGGTGGAGTAGCAGTTATTAAGGTTGGAGCAGCTACAGAAACAGAAATGAAAGAGAAAAAGATAAGAATAGAGGACGCACTTGCAGCAACAAGAGCAGCGGTAGAAGAAGGAATTATTGCAGGTGGCGGAAGTCCCTATGTTCATATCACCAAAGAAATCAAAAAACTTTCACAAGATTTAAGTGGTGATGAAAGAACAGGTGCAAAAATAGTTGAAGTAGCACTTGAAGCACCCCTAAAAAATATTGTATCAAACGCAGGTTTAGAGCCAGCAGTTATTATAGATAAAGTTAGGGAGTCAGACCTAGGTATGGGATTTGACGCTCTTAAAGAAGAATATGTAAATATGATAGACGGGGGAATTATTGACCCAACAAAAGTAACTAGAATTGCACTACAAAATGCAACATCTGTAGCATCCACATTCTTAACAACAGAATGTATAGTTGCAGATACATCAGAACCAGAAGCAGCTATGCCACCAGGTGGAATGGGCATGGGCGGTATGGGCGGAATGATGTAATAAGAAATTAAAAAAGAGCCTTTCATTTAATAGATGAAGGGCTTTTTTTGTGCCCATACATATTCTTACCTTGACATTATAGGATAACTTGTGTAACATATAAATAAAGACACCCCCCAGGGGTGGTGTATATTAAAAGATCTAAATACGAGAGGTGATTATATGAATCAAAAATTTGATGTAACAGGAATGACATGTGCATCATGCTCGGCTAATGTTGAGAAGACACTAAGCAAGCTTGAGGGTGTTAACTCAGTTAATGTAAACTTGCTTTCAAATAGTGTTACAGTAGATTATGATAGTGATGTTATGGATAACGCCAAGATTATTAAAACAATTGAAGATGCAGGTTATGGTGCATCAGAGGTGGTTAAGGATAATAAGCAAGCTAAGAAGGCAGAAGATAATACTAGCCTAATAGATAATGAAATAAAGGATTTAAAAATAAGGGTTATAGTATCCTTTATATTTTTAATACCATTAATGTATGTATCAATGGGGGAGATGTTTAATATGCCCTTCCCAAGTTGGTTATCAGGAACTGAAAATGCGCTTAGTTTTGCATTCACCCAGCTACTCCTTACAATTCCAGTAGTTTATGTAAATATAACCTACTATAAGGTAGGATTTAAAACCCTATTCCATAGAACGCCAAATATGGATTCCCTTATAGCATTAGGCTCCGGGGCAGCTCTAGTATATGGAATATTTGCTATATATAGAATAGGATATGGTCTAGGACATAATGAACTAGCAATTGTAGATCAGTATGCAGGAGACCTATATTTCGAAGCTGTAGCTATGATACTAGCTTTAATTACATTAGGTAAGCTCCTGGAAACAAGGGCCAAGGGCAAGACATCAGAAGCCATATCTAAACTTATGGATTTAGCGCCAAAAACAGCATCAGTTATTAGGGATGGCCAGGAGATTGAAATACCTATAGAAGAAGTAGAGATAGATGAGGTTATAATTGTAAGACCAGGACAAAGTGTACCAGTAGATGGAGTTATAATAGAAGGCAGTTCATCTGTAGACCAGTCAGCCCTAACAGGTGAAAGTATACCAGTAGAAAAGCATGAGGGAGATACAGTAATTTCAGCTACAATTAATAAAACAGGATCCTTTAAATTTAAGGCAAAGAAAGTAGGAGATGACACTACTCTATCCCAGATTATTCAATTGGTAGAAGATGCAAGCTCATCAAAGGCGCCTATTGCAAAAATGGCAGATAAAGTTAGTGCGATTTTTGTACCAGTAGTTTTGGTTATTGCAGTTTTGGCAACTATTGTATGGCTTTTAATGGGGCAATCATTTGAGTTTGCTATGTCAATTGGTATAGCTATACTTGTAATAGCTTGTCCATGTGCTTTAGGACTTGCCACACCAGTAGCTATTATGGTAGGAACAGGTAGGGGGGCATCAAATGGGATATTAATAAAATCAGCCCAGGCCCTAGAGACACTTCATGAGGTAGAATCAGTTGTACTTGATAAAACAGGAACAATAACAGAAGGAAAGCCAGTTGTAACAGATATAATAACATCAGATTCAATAAATGAAAGAGACTTACTTCATATTGCAGCAGCAATAGAAGGACCGTCAGAACATCCACTTGCAGAGGCTATAGTTCAAAAGGCAAAAGAAGAAGGGCTATCCTTTAAGGAGGCGGAAGATTTTAATGCAATTCCGGGGCGAGGGATTATTGCAGTAGTTGATGATGAGGAATATATAGCAGGTAATCTAGCACTTATGGAAGAAGAGGATATAGATGTAGGATCCCTCAAGGATAAATCTGATGAATTTGCTACTGAAGGTAAAACACCCCTATATTTTGCAGATGGTTATAAGGTACTTGGAATTATTGCAGTAGCAGACGTAGTTAAGCCAACAAGCCGTAAAGCTATTGAAAACTTTAAAAAAATGGGAATAGACGTTACCATGCTTACAGGAGATAATGAAAAAACGGCAGAAGCTATTAGAAAGCAATTGGATATCGATAAGGTAATATCAGAGGTACTACCACAGGATAAGGAAGAAGAAATAAGAAAAATACAAGAAAGTGGTAAGAAGGTTGCTATGATTGGTGACGGGATTAATGATGCGCCAGCTTTAGCAAGGGCAGATGTAGGGATAGCCATTGGAGCAGGAACTGATATAGCAATAGAATCAGCAGATATAGTCCTAATGAAAAGCGACCTACTAGATGCAGTAACAGCAATACAACTTAGCCATGCTACAATAAAGAATATTAAACAAAACTTATTCTGGGCATTTTTCTATAATAGTTTAGGAATACCACTAGCAGCAGGAATATTTTATACCTCATTAGGCTGGAAGCTTAACCCAATGTTTGGTGCGGCTGCTATGAGTTTAAGTTCAGTTTTTGTAGTCACTAATGCACTAAGACTAAAACTTTTTAACCCAGAATATTAATCTTATAAGGAGGGGCTATGAAGGCAGATAAGACAAAAACAACTAGGCTTTTAAAAACAGCAAGGGGCCAAATAGATGGTATTCTAAAAATGATAGAAGAAGATAGGTATTGTATAGATATCTCAAACCAGCTAATGGCCACTCAGGGGATATTAAGGAATGTAAACAAGGAAATTCTTCATGCACATTTAAATAATTGTGTAAAGGGATCTTTTGATAATGAGGAGCAAAAACAGAAGATTGAAGAGATTATGATGGTAATAAATAAATTAACCAAATAAGACAGGGTGCCTATGGCGCCCTGCTTTTGCTATGTTGGAAAGTAAGTGTGCCTATGTTATAATATATAGTAGAATAAAAAAAGGGGCGGAGAACATGATATTTAATGACGTTTTTAAGGAACAACTAGTAAAAGTAAAGCAAAGTGGAAAGACTACTGTTAAAAAAGCACTATTAATAGTAGCTGCTGTAATAATAGGATTTTTAGCCCTATTATTAGGAGGGGCATTCCTAGGGCCGATTGTAATTGTAGCGCTGGTTTTTGGTACAAGCTACTTAGTTAAGAGTATGAACTTAGAATATGAGTACATACTTACCAACAATGAGCTTGATATAGACAAGATCATGAATAAAGAAAGAAGGAAAAGATGTTTTACCATAGATATTAATGAAATTGATATTATGGCAAATATAAATAATGATATGTATAAGGCGCAGTTAGATAGGGCAGAAAAAACAATAGATGTTAGCAGCAATGAAGAAGNTAAAGATATATATGCAATTATATTTATACTTGATGACGTACTAACTAAGTTGATTTTTGAACCAAATGAAGAAATGAGAAAGGCAATATATAGGCAAGCACCTTCCAAAGTACATCTATAAACAGAAACTCCCAAGATTTAATTAAATCTTGGGAGTTTCTTATTTCTTTATTTTACTGAGATGGATTATCTCCAAGTCCTAGGAAATTAATCATACACTTACTTAATTCAACGGCTTTTTCTTCTGACTCAGCCTCAGCAAATATACGAACTAAAGGTTCAGTACCTGAGAAACGGGCAATAACCCAGCTATTATCCTTAAAGTATACCTTAACACCATCAGCATAGCTTACCTTATCTATTTCAGTTGGGAATTCAGGAAGTTTCTTTTCAGTAAATAGCATATCATATAGCTCGTCCTTTTTGTCTGGTGAGAAAGAGTAGTTATACTCTACCATTTGGAAGTAACCATACTTACCGTAGATTTCCTCCAGCATATCACCTAGACGTTTACCAGTTACACAAATCATTTCAACTAGTAGACTAGCTGCAAAGATTCCATCCTTTCCTTTGATGTGTCCTCTAATTGTAAGACCACCACTACTTTCACCACCAATTAGGGCTTCAGATTCGTCCATCTTAGATGAGATATGTTTGAAACCAACTGGTACTTCATGGCACTCCTGGTTAAAGTCTTCTGCTATAGCATCTAGTAGATGGGTAGTTGCAATGTTACGTACTACATCACCTTCCCAGCCCTTATATTTTAGTAGATAGTAATATAAAAGAGCTAAAATATCATTGGGATGGATAAAGTTTCCACGCTCATCAATAATACCAAGTCTATCAGCATCACCATCTGTACCAATACCAAGATCATACTCTTTTTCAACAACCATATTTGCAAGTCTTGCAAGGGTATCAGCAGTTGGAGAAGGCATTCTACCACCAAATGTAGTATCGTGACGCTCATGAATCATATCCACTTCACATCTAGCAGTAAGAAGAATTGTTTGTAATGAGTTCTTAGAAACACCAAACATAGGGTCTACTAGAATCTTTAAATTCTTTTCGCGAATGGCATCAGTATTAATCATTGTTAGTATAGTATCGATATAGTCATTAAAAGGATTAACTTTAAGAATCATTCCTGATTCCACACCCTCTTCAAAATCTATTGTTTTTATATCTTCAGGATTAATATCTGCCATTAGTTCCTCAACTCTTATAGTTACATCTTCAACAGCATCCCTACCACCACGGGTAAATAATTTAATTCCATTGTATGATGCAGGGTTATGGCTTGCTGTTACTGCTATACTATAATAATTATCTAGTTCCTTAGTTGCAAACATAATTAGCGGAGTGGGAGCAATCTTATCAATAATTCTAACAGGAATATCATTAGCTGCAATAACCTCAGCAATCCACTGGGCTGACATATCAGATAAAAATCTCCTATCGTATCCTATAATAATCCCCTTTTCAATTACATCAGGATTATCCTTTCCGTCTTCAATCATCATATTAGCTACTGCCTGGGCAACTAGTAAAATATTTGATTTTACAAATTCGTCGCCTATGATGGCACGCCAGCCACCTGTTCCAAACTTTACCATATGCACATCTCTCCTTAATATATGTAAAATTTATTTATCAATTAGACCTCTTTTATAAGTATATCACCTATAGGAAACAATTGAAATATATTAATGTTGTTTTTTACTGCTTGAAGTTGTTAATTTTAAAACTTTGGAATTGTTATTACTAGATTACTATGTTAAAATAAAAGATAAATAATTTTCAAAAAGGATCTAGAAAATTTAAAAGGAGGTTTTTTATGGGAAAAAATCCGTTTTCTATTATTACACCAGAAATACAAGATTTAACAAATCTAGCCATTGAAAACAGCTCAATAGACCCAAATCTATATGCTAAGTACGATGTTAAAAGAGGTCTAAGGGATGTTAGTGGAAAGGGAGTTTTGGCAGGACTTACAGAACTTGCAGAAGTTAGATCTTACTACATTGTAGATAATGAATATGTTCCATCAGAAGGACAATTATTTTACAGAGGAATTAATGTAGAAGATATTGTAGCAGGATTTATGGAAGAGGATAGATTTGGATTTGAAGAAGTTACTTACTTATTACTATATGGTAAGTTACCAAATGAAACAGAGATAAGCCAGTTCAAGCAAATAATAGGTAATTACCGATCTTTACCTACATCTTTTGTAAGGGACATAATAATGAAAGCGCCAAGTACAGATATGATGAATACATTAGCCAGAAGTGTCTTAACCCTATACTCCTATGATGACCGTGCAGACGATATTTCACTTCCTAATGTTATGAGACAATCATTGCAGCTAATCTCACTATTCCCAATGTTATCCGTATATGGATATCAGGCACACAGGCATTACCACTGCGGAGAAAACTTAGTAATTAATACACCTGATCCTGACTTATCAACAGCAGAACTCATTTTACACTTATTAAGGCCAGATAGTCAGTACACGGAACTAGAAGCCAAAATATTAGATCTTGCTTTAGTACTTCATGCAGAACACGGTGGAGGAAACAACTCAAGCTTTACTACACACGTTGTAAGCTCAAGCGGAACAGACACATACTCATCAGTTGCAGCATCACTAGGCTCCTTAAAAGGGCCAAAACATGGTGGGGCTAACATTAAGGTAGTCCAGATGTTTGAAGATATGAAAGAAAATGTTAAGGATTGGAAGGATGAAGATGAGGTAGGAAATTACCTAAGAGATCTACTAAATAAGAAGGCCTTTGATGAAGCTGGGCTTATATATGGAATTGGCCATGCAGTTTATTCATTATCAGACCCAAGGGCCAAGGTATTTAAAGGATTTGTTGAGAAACTTTCAAAAGAAAAAGGAAAATCAGATGAATTTGAGCTATATAATCTAGTAGAAAACCTAGCACCAACAATTATAGCAGAGGAACGTAACATGTATAAAGGTGTTAGTGCTAATGTGGATTTCTACAGCGGCTTTGTTTATGAAATGTTAGAGATTCCAGTTCAACTATATACGCCAATTTTTGCAGTCTCTCGTATTTCAGGATGGAGTGCTCACCGTATGGAAGAATTAATTAATTCCAGTAAGATTATTAGGCCAGCCTATAAGAACGTTTCAAAATTCCAAAAGTATACACCACTTAAAGAAAGAGAATAATCAAACAGAAGAAATTACTATTAAAAAGGGAGATATCTCCCTTTTTTTATACATTATATACACAGTAAATTCCCAGTCTATAAAAACAAGTCTTGTCCTTATAAAGTCTATGCTTGGTATCTTGACAGTATCCTTTAATATGTGATAAAGTTAAAGAAATATTTTGGAGAAAAACCGTATATATAAAAAACTATTAACAATACATTAGGAGGTAAATTAATGTCTAAAATTATTAGTGAAGGGATTACCTTTGACGATATTTTATTAATTCCAGCATATTCCGAAGTACTACCTAATCAGGTGGATTTATCAACACAACTTACAAAAACAATTAAACTTAATATACCAGTTATGAGTGCAGGGATGGATACAGTAACAGAGACCCGTATGGCTGTGTCTATGGCAAGGCAAGGTGGAATAGGGATAATCCACAAGAATATGACTATAGAAGAACAAGCAGAAAAGGTAGATAGGGTAAAACGTTCTGAAAATGGAGTTATAATAGATCCATTCTATCTAAGTCCAGAGCACTATGTATATGATGCCAATGAACTAATGGCTAAATACCGTATATCAGGAGTACCAATTACAGAAGGTACAAAGTTAGTCGGTATCTTAACTAATAGGGATCTACGTTTCGAAACAAACTTTAACCGTAAGATCAAAGAAGTTATGACCTCCGAGAATTTAATAGTAGGAAAAGAAGGTACAACCCTATCAGAAGCTAAAGAAATACTTGGAAAACACCGTATTGAAAAACTTCCACTTGTAGATGATGATGGTAATCTAAAAGGACTTATTACAATTAAAGATATAGAGAAAGCTATTGTATATCCAAACTCAGCAAAAGATGAGCAAGGTAGGCTTTTAGTTGGGGCAGCTGTAGGAGTTACAGGTGATGTTATGGAAAGAGTAGAGGCACTTGTTAAAGCCCAAGTTGACGTTATTACAGTTGATACCGCACATGGACACTCTAAGGGTGTTATAGATACAGTTAAAAATATTAAAGAAAAATACCCAGACCTACAAGTTATAGCTGGTAACGTTGCTACTAAAGATGCAACTATTGCACTTATTGAAGCAGGAGCAGATGCCGTAAAAGTAGGAATTGGCCCAGGCTCAATTTGTACAACAAGGGTAGTAGCAGGAGTAGGAGTGCCACAAGTATCAGCAATACAAGACTGTGCAGAAGCAGCCAAACCATATGGAGTACCAGTAATAGCAGATGGTGGAATAAAATATTCTGGAGACCTAGTAAAAGCAATAGGAGTAGGAGCTAGCGTTTGTATGATGGGCTCTATGTTTGCAGGATGCGAAGAAAGTCCAGGAGAAACTGAGCTATATCAGGGAAGAAAATACAAAGTATACAGAGGAATGGGATCTATAGCATCTATGGAAAAAGGAAGTAAAGATCGCTACTTCCAAGCTGATGCACAAAAACTCGTTCCAGAAGGCGTTGAAGGAAGACTAGCCTATAAAGGAAAACTAGCAGATACAGTATTCCAGTTACTTGGAGGACTAAGAGCAGGTATGGGATATGCTGGTGCAAAAGACATTAAAACACTTAGGGAAGAAGCAAGATTTACGAGAATTACAGGTGCAGGCCTTAAAGAAAGCCATCCACANGATATTCAAATAACCAAAGAAGCGCCAAACTATAGCGTTGAATATTAAAATAAAGAATTAGGAGGCTTACACTAATGGAATATGAAATAGTACTAATTATAAATCTAGGCGGATCAAACAACCAAATGCTTGCACGCACCGTAAGAGATAACCATGTATACTGTGAAGTTGCGCCTTATGGTATTACCAAAGAAGAACTTAAAGATAGAAACCCTAAAGGTATTATCTTCTCAGCTATCAATATAGAAGAAGCCAAAGAAGAAAACAAAGAAATTATAGAAGATGTAAAGGACTTAAACATACCAGTAATGTTTACAGATGGAATAGAAACAGAAGAAGATAATAAACTACTTCAAGACTTTCTATATAATAGCTGTAAATGTGATAAAGGCTGGAAAATGGAAGACTTTGCAAATAACTCCATAGAGCAGTTAAGAGAAAAACTAAAAGGTAAAAAAGTACTCTGCGCTTTATCAGGTGGGGTAGATTCATCAGTAGCAGCAGTATTAATCCATAAAGCAATAGGCAAAGACCTAACCTGTATATTCGTTGACCATGGCCTACTTCGTAAAAACGAAGGAGACGACGTAGAAAGAATATTTGGACAGGAATTTGATATGAACCTTATAAGAGTTAACGCCCAAGATCAATTCCTAGATAAATTAAAAGATGTATCAGACCCAGAAAAGAAAAGAATGATAATAGGCGAAGAATTCATTAGAGTATTTGAAGCAGAAGCAAAGAAAATAGGAAAAGTAGACTTCCTAGTACAAGGAACAATCTACCCAGATATAATAGAAAGCGGAACCAAAGAAGAACTAGCCGTTAAATCCCATCATAATGTAGGAGGCTTACCAGACCATGTAGACTTCAAAGAAATAATAGAACCACTAAGCATGCTATTTAAAGACGAAGTAAGAGATGTAGGTCGGGCAATAGGGATACCAGAATTCCTAGTAGCACGCCAGCCCTTCCCAGGACCAGGACTAGCAATTAGAATTATAGGAGACATCACTGAAGAAAAATTAGAAATTCTAAGAGAAGCAGACCACATCTACAGAGAAGAAGTAGCAAAAGCTAACCTAGACAAAGAAATCTGGCAATACTTTGCAGTACTAACAGACCTAAAAACAGTAGGAGTAACAGACAACAAAAGAACCTATAGCTATACACTAGCACTAAGAGGCGTAACATCATCAGACGGAATGAGCGCACAGTGGGCAAGAATACCCCACGACGTACTAGCAAAAATGTCAGAACGAATAACAAGCGAAGTAGAAGGAATAAACCGAGTAGTATACGACATAACGAGCAAACCCCCAGCAACCATCGAGTGGGAATAGTTAAATAAAAGGAGAAAAGCCCGTAAAATAAGGGTTTGCAGGTGGTCAAAAAGACCGACTGGAACTAAATTGGGTAAAAAAGTTTTTAAGAATAATAA
>JGI24708J26588_10002250_pt1 | contig 14683 bp, 14 predicted proteins | sample BioPla1DNA2_FD_26588 | JGI IMG/M metagenome (IMG submission 26588) | reverse complement strand
TATGAAATTTCAATCTATTTTAAGAGGCAGGAGTTATAATAGAATAAGAAGAGACTAAAATAGGGTATGAAAAATAGAATGAGGAGAGTATACATGCAAAAAAGACTCACTACATTTTTAGGAACATTATCGAATAAAAGCTACTTTAAAGTGCTATTTCGAATGTTTTTATTATTTCAAGTCATTTTGCTAGTATCTAATATTTTGATTTTTCTATTTATCAAAAGGGTATTAGCCTATGATATTAAGACATACAACACCACGGCCATTCATTCCATTCGAAGTAATGTGGAAGATACCTTTTTGGAAATGATTAAAGTTTGTACTTCTGCCAGGTTACCTGCCCAGAAAGTAAATGAAATGCACAATTTTAAGGAACTAAAACCAGAACAATATATTATGTTGGGGGAAATTAGAAAAGAATTTGTTAATTTGTTTTCTACTCGTAGAAGTTATGATAAATGGTTTTATTACAATATGGAAAAAGACATGATCATAGATGCTTCAGGAGTTTATAATAGTGAAGAATATTTATATCGTTATTATAAATACATGGGTATAACAGAAGAAGATTTTGAACAATACGTAGGTACTCCAATGAAGCCATCACAGGTTCATTCTATTTCAACTTTATATGAGAAGCAGTTGATGCAAACACTTTCTGAACCAGTCATTCCCTTTATTTATTCCTACCAAGAAAGTTTAGGACAAAAATCAATACTAGTTATTAATTATTCTTTAAAAAATTTAGAGGGAATTACATCAAGGTATTTAACTTCGGATCAGATGGGAATTGTTGTTACGGATGAGAACGGAGATGTTCTTTCTTTAGTAGGAAATCTTAGTGAAGAAGGAATGACTCAGTTAAGTCAAATCCACTTACAGGAAAGTCGATTGTATATAGAACAGAAGAAATTGGCTGGGAAAAAGTATGTGATTATGTCTCATAAAATGGAATTTCCTAACTGGAATATTCATATTTCTCTTCCCAGTAGTATTTTTTATCGAAAATCCAATATGATTTTTTTCTTATTAATGCTGGCTAATCTTTCGATTGCAGTAGTAGGAATTAGTTTAGCTTATGGGTTTAGTAGGCGATTGTTTAGTCCTATTTATAATTTGTTTTCGATGCTTTATCCACAAAAAACATTGCTATCTTATCGATGGAATCAAAATGAACTAGAATTGATTGGTTTACGTTTAGAAGAAATCAAACAAAGCAATCTTAACTTTAGTAACAGGATTCGCTGTATGGAGCCTATTGCCGTCAATGGTTTTCTAAAAAAAGTATTGGAACAAAAGGATTTTTTAAAAGGAAAACAAAATATACAGTTTTTAAAAGAAAATACATGTTTATCTACAGAAGGAGAGATCCATGTCTGTGATGTACGATTTGTGTTTCATCCATTGTTTATCAGACAAATTTCTAATCATGAGAAGGAAGAAACCATTGATAATATACACAGTCTATTGGTGAGCATGTTGATTATTTCTATGGATCAAGTAATTTGTGTTGATATAGAACCCAATCATATGGTGTTTCTTATCCAGTGTACAAACCAAGAAGGGGAAGATAAACTTTTATCCACCTTGGAAGAATTACGAAAATTATTTATTCATGATACGGATAATATTCGAATTTGTTTTATGGTAGAGAAATCACCAAATGTTTTTTTATTAGAAAAAATATATTCTACTATAAATCAGCAATATGTCCATATTCCTTTATTTCAGTTATCCCATAAAGTATGGTTAGCAAATGAAGAAGTAATAGATAATGATGTTCCTTCTATGGATTGGGATAAATTAGATAATATTATTAAAATGGGGGAAGTTAAAAAAGTAGAAACCTTTATTGAACAGCAGATCGTGCCATGGAGCAAGAAGTTGACGATAAAATCCATGGAGATGATTTATCAGGAATGTTATAAAACTTGTAGGAGAATTATGGAGAGAGAAAACTGGGAATGTCCTTGCCTTAGTAGATTGGAAGAGTTAGATGTTAGTCAGTGCTTTTCAATCGAGGAATATATACAGGAACTAAAGCGAATGGTTTTGTTGGTTTATGGTTCTTCTGAAAAAAGAGATTATTCTCGCCGTGAAGAATTTATAAAATATATTGAAGATTCTTTTATGGAGGAAAATTTAAGTTTAGAATTCATGGCAGAGTATTTTCAACTTTCTGCCAATCATTTTTCTAAGGTTTTTAAAGAACAAATGGGTGTTTCTTTCAGTGATTATCTTGCTTCGTATCGAGTTGAACAGGCGAAAAATTTACTTGTAACAACAAAAGAAACGGTTAATGAAGTAGCAGCTGCAGTAGGGATATCCAATCGAGTGACTTTTAATCGCCTCTTTAATAAATTAGAAGGGATTCCTCCTGGGCAATATCGTACTATACACAGGAATAAAATAAATAGTTAAATAGATAATAGTTAAATGGATGCTCTACAAACTAGGAAAAGTATTTCCAGCTTGTAGAGCATTTTAGATGAAAAAATTGATAAAAACTACCAAAAAGCATAGGAATGATACAAATCATAGGATATGTTACAATGAAAACAGAGGGAATGAAACAAAAAAAGAAAGTTGTTAATTGTCATATTTATTTATTTTTTTTATAGTGAGGATGTGCTCTTTGATACATTCTATTTTTTGTAGATCCTTAGGGCATGTAGATTATATATGAAAAGGGGTATTGGTATGAGCAAAAAAATGAAACAGTTAGTAGCACATGTAGTAGTGGTAGTAATGATGAGTTTATTATTAGGAGGATGTAGCAACGGGAAAGAAACCAAGGTAGAAAATCAACCTTCCAGTTCAACAGCTGATTCTTCTTCTAAAGTGGAGAGTGATTCTTCAGAAACCAAAAGGGAACCTATTACTTATACGTTAATGTTTGCAGAACACCCTTCCCAACCTTTTAAACCAGATACCTGGGTTTTTCTAGATGTGATTAAGGAGAAGTTTAATGTAAACTTCGATATTCAACCGATTCCTTCTTCTTCTTATACAGATAAGGTGAATATGGCGATTGCATCCAATAGCATTACAGATATTGTGAATAGCGTGGATTTAAATACTCTTAATGATATGGGCGGAAAAGGAATGTTTTTAAATCTGTGGGATTATATTGATCAAATGCCCAATGCGAAAAAGGCTTTTGATACTATTGATTATATGGCACCCTGTAAGTTATCAGATGATCAGTGGTATGCTATTCCTTCTAAGGTTCCCCATGCCAATATGATGAAAATGTCCATTGATTTTATTACAATGGCTCGGGGAGATATTATGAAAGACAATGGTTTATCGGCACCTAAAACCTTTGATGATTTATATGGTTTATTAAAATCTTTTAAAGACTTATCTCCTAAATCATCTCCTTGGGTTACCCGTCTTGGGGTTAACAATATGCTATATTGTTTGGCACCTGGTGTAGGTATTACTTTTGATACGGATTATACAGTTTATGATTTTAATGCTAAATCATTTTCCAGTGCTCTTACGGACGAAGGTTTTCGTTATTTAGTAGAGTTTATGAATAAGTGTTATAAAGATGGACTATTAGACCAAGAATATGCCATTTCTGATACAAAACAATGGGAGGATAAGATTGTTTCTGGAAAAGGTTTTTTCGCAATTGATTATTTTGCTCGTCCTGAAATGATGACCAATGCAGCAAGGACAGCAGGAAATAATGAATATGTTCTTGAGGCTATGTTACCACCAGCAAAAGAAGGTGGAGAACAAAAGGTATATGCTAAAAATGAAGCTGTTAGTTATCAAGGAATTAATGCGAAAGTAAAATCGCCAGAGCGTTTAATGGAAGTTTATGATTGGTGGTTTTTCTCTGAAGAAGGCTCATTATTGGGGTTCTTTGGTAAAGAAGATGTTTCCTATACACGAAAAGATAAAGTAATTAGTTATAAGTACAGCGAAGATGCTAGTAACATCAATGATATTGCTTCTAAATATGGTACAGATTATTATGGTTTTATGGGCTTAGCACCTGGATTTTTTGACTACACCATTAACTATAAAAATGACGAAAGTATGTCGGATGCGTTGAAAAATACCTTTGCTGTTTATGATGGGCAAACCGTTGAAAATCGACCTGTTGTTATTTATTCAGGAGATGCTTTGGAAGCACGTAAAAATTTTATAACCAATTTGCAACCCTATCTTGATAATGAAATCAATAAATTTATTATGGGAGTTCGTCCTTTAAGTGAGTGGGATGCCTTTATTAAAGAATGTAATGGAAAAGAATTTAATAATTATATTGAAACAAAAAACAGTGTTCACAAATAGAGAATTAATGATTCAAAGAGCATTTTTAAAAAGTGGAGTTGCGATAAAGGCAACTCCACTAGGAGATGCTCATAGTGGTATTAAATGTAAGACCCGTCATCTGGGAGGAGGGAGGTTATTATGCAAGCTACAGCAAATTCATATGTAGAAAAGAAAAAAGGAATCCTTTATTTTTTAAAAAGAGATTGGATGCTTTATTTGATTATCTCAATTCCTATCATACATACCTTTATTTTTAAGTATTGCCCCATGGGAGGGATTGTTATTGCATTTAAACAATTTAATCCAATGGTTGGTATTTTTAAAAGTGATTGGGTGGGTGTAAAGTATTTTAAACAGTTTCTTAGTGATTCAACTTTTTGGAATGTTTTTAAGAATACCATTCTTTTGAGTATTTACAATCTACTTTGGTCTACACCCATGCCAATTTTTTTTGCTTTGATGTTAAATGAGGTTAGAAGTACAAGGTTTAAGAAAACAATTCAAACCATTAGTTATCTTCCTTATTTTGTTTCTACTGTTGTTATGGTCGGAATTATTTTTCAAATTTTATCTCCTACAACGGGGATTGTTAATCATATTCTTTCGTTATTTCATATTCCGCCCATTATGTTTATGGGAGAAAGTAAGTGGTTTCGAACGATTTATATTGCTTCAGGGATTTGGCAAGGAACAGGATATTCCGCTATTATGTATTTTGCAGCTTTGACGAATATTGATCAAGAACTATATGAAGCAGCCAATATCGATGGAGCAGGTCGTTGGGGGCGAATGATTCATATTACACTTCCTGGAATTATGCCTATTATTGCAGTAATGTTTCTTTTAAATATTGGGAATGTACTACAAGTATCTTTTGAAAAGGTAATTTTGATGCAGAAACCCATAACCATTGATGTTGCAGAAGTCATTAATTCCTATGTTTATAAACGGGGGTTAGTGGGTATGGATTATAGTTATGGTACAGCAGTAGGATTGTTTCAATCGATCATTAGCTTTGTGCTACTTATATTTGCCAATAAAATTAGCAAAAAATTATCTGAAACATCACTGTGGTAAAGGAGGGGAAAAGGATGAAAATACAAAGGAGCATGGGAGAAAAGATATTTGATTTTTTTAACATNCTATTGTTATCGCTATTTGGATTACTTTGCCTTTATCCAATTATTTATATAACAGCCATGTCCTTCAGTGATAGCTGGGCTATCCTAGAGGGGAAGGTTTGGCTTTATCCGGTAGGATTTCATTTGGATGCTTATGAAATAGTATTTAGTGATGGAAATATTTTGCGTTCCTATTTGAATACGATTATTTATACCACAGTAGGTACTTTATTTAATTTGACTGTAGTAACTTGTGCCGCCTATCCTCTTTCTAAAAAAAGGTTAAAAGGCAAACACTTCTTTTCTTTGTATTTTGTATTTACTATTTTATTTAGCGGTGGGTTAGTACCTACTTTTTTAGTGGTACAAAAACTAGGATTTTATAATACTATTTGGGCAGTTACGGTACCAGGTGCCATGTCTGTATTTTATATGATTATTCTTCGTACTAATTTTGAGCAAGTTCCTGATGCTTTGGAAGAAGCGGCTGTTATTGATGGTATGAGTGATTTTGGAATCATGACTAAAATTTATATGCCTTTATCTAAGCCTATTTATGCGGCATTAACACTGTTTTTTGCCATTGGTCATTGGAATAGTTTTTTTAATGCATTTATCTATCTTCAAGATAAATCAAAATTTCCTCTTCAAGTTATTTTAAAGGAAATTGTGATTGCCAACACCATGAATGATTTAGGTACTTCGGCTGTTGGTTCTAGTGCCATGGAAGCTACCAAACTTTTAAGTGAGAATTTAAAATGTGCGACCATTATTGTTGTTATGCTTCCCATTATGGCAGTTTATCCTTTTGTACAAAAACATTTTGTTAAAGGTATGATGATTGGTGCAGTCAAAGGATAGGCTGTTATTTGTACAAAAAAACAAGGATGTTGTATGAAATTTCAATCATTTTTTTTGAAAGGATTTATAATGAGAATATGTTAGTTCAGTATTGAAAGATTTTTTAAGATGATATAGTGAAAAAAGGAGTGGATGATATGATTCGTTTTGGAATTATTGGATGTGGTGTTATTTCAAGTTCTCATGCAAATGCCATTGCACAAACCCAAGAAGGAAGATTGCATAGTGTTTGTGATATTGTGGAAGAGAAAGCCAAGGTTTTAGCAGAGAAGTATGATGTTAAAAATATTTATACTGACTATAAAGAAATGTTAAAAGATCCAGAATTGGATGTTGTGTGTATTTGTACTCCTAGTGGAATGCATGGCGAAATGTGTATTGAAGTAGCAAAAGCGGGGAAACATATCGTTTGTGAAAAACCGATGGAAATTACAGAAGAAAAAAATGAAGCCATTTTGCAAGCTCTTCGCCAATATCCTGTAAAAATGCAATGTATTTTTCAACGAAGGACGATGAATGCAGCCATTGCAACAAAAAAACTAATTGAAGAAGGACGTTTAGGTAAGATTGTGTTGGCTTGTGCCTATTTAAAATATTATCGGGATCAGGCGTATTATGATAGTGCTGGTTGGAGAGGAACCTGGGAATTAGATGGTGGTGGAGCCCTTATGAACCAAGGGGTACATGGAATTGATTTACTTACTTGGATGGTAGGAGAAAAGGTGGTTTCCGTATTTGCAAAAGCAGGAGCTTTAGCAAGGAATATCGAGGTAGAGGATACTTCTGTTGCTCTTTTACAATGGGAAGGGGGAGGTTATGGAATGATTGAAGGAACAACCACTGTTTATCCAGGTTTAGATACCCGATTTGAAATACATGGGGAAAAAGGAACCATTATTTTTGGCGATGCAGGAGTTCAGATGTGGAAATTTATTGATGAAGAAATTCCATTGCCAGAAGAAGGAGAAAGTTTGGGAGGAGCTACTGATCCAAAAGCCATTTCTTCAGCAGGTCATTATATTTTAATTCAAGATATGATCGATGCCATTCTTCATGACCGAAAACCAATGATTCCACCAGAAGAAGGCAAAAAAGCAGTAGAACTGATTCGAGCGATTTATCGTTCTTCACAAGAAAAGCAAGAGATATTTTTATAAGACGGGAGTGAAAAAAATGAAGACATCCATTTTTTCTCTGATTTTTAAAGAAGAACCATTAGAAAAAGTGATCCCATTAGTAAAGGAAATAGGTTATGATGGACTTGAACTTTGGGGAAAGGCACCTCATTTTCCAGTAGATACAACAGTGAAACGGGCAAAAGAAATAGGTGCCTTACTGGATGCCCATCAGTTAGTTGTACCTGCTATAGGAGCTTATGTAGGAGATTTTTCTACTGCCTCTGATCCAGAATGTGAAAAAGCTTTGGAAGAAGTAGAGAGGTATTTTCAACTGATGGACTATGTTGGATGTGATTTGTTACGGGTAGCTTGTGGTGGACCTCATGCATTTTTAGCCCAATCCTATCATTATGAAAAGGCGTTATATTGGATTAAAAAGTGTGGTGTTTTAGCAAAAGAATATAATAAAAAAATTGTTATGGAAATTCATAATGGGAGTCTAATCGAAACAGTAGAAGCAGCTAAGAAGTTTATGGATCAATTGGATTGTGAACAAGTTGGATTGATTCATGATGCGGGGAATATGTATATTACAGATACAGATTATGGTCAGTATTCTGTAGATATTCTTGGTCAACATATTTTTCATGTTCATGTAAAAGATGAAAAAAGGATTCAAGACGATTCTTTGCCCGGTGCTTTTCATAATCGTACGGTTTATGGAGATGAAATTTTTCAACAAAGCATGTTAGGAGAAGGGGCAGTGGATCATATTCCTTTATTTAAAGCACTAATAAAACAAGGGTACCAAGGATTTTTATCCTGTGAATGCCATGCTCCTGTTCCACCCATGGAAAGAGCTAAAAAAGAATGGATGGAGTTAACAAGGCAAATCCAGTTAGCAAAAAATGAAATATAAGTGGAATGATGTAGAAGGTGATGGGATGACAATCCGTAAAAGTCAGCAAAAAGAAATTAATTTTTTTGATTCCAATACGAATTTTTCTTCTAGTATTCCAATTAAAGTTTATGATTTAGATGGTGTGATAAGTGGGGATTCTTATCACACCCATGATTATATGCAAATTTGGTATGTGTACCGAGGAAGCTGCGATCATTATATTGGAGGTAAAAAACATACTATGGTTAAGGGGGATTTATTTGTTCTACCCCCTTATATTGTACATAAGGTGATTTCTATGACCAAATCTAATTTCCGCATCATTGGATGTGAATTTTCCGCAAGCTTTTTTAATGAAAAAAACAGGGATTTTACCAATACAAAAGAGTTTATTGACTTTGCCTATATAGAGCCTTTTTTATTATCAGAAGAAAAAGTACAGCCTAAATTGCATATTTCAGAGGAAATGCAGCCTAAGGTGGAAGGGATTATGTTAGGGCTGTTGGAAGAATATTGCGAACAAAAAAAATATTATGATTTATTTTTGCGAGCACAAGTATTGCAATTATTAGCGTTAATAGCAAGGGAATATAATCATACTACGGCAAAACACAAGAAAGAAGATCCTGTTTATCAATATCGAAAAAATATGATAAAAGCCATTGAGTATGTACATCAACATTATGATGAGGAGTTACGTTTAGATGACATTTGTCAATATGCCCTTATGTCCAAGAGTTATTTTTGTTATCTTTTTAAAAGTCTAACAGGTAAAACTTTCACAGAATATGTGACGGATTTGCGAATCCAAAAGGCCTTGGAATTAGTAGCAATAACGGATAGAACCATTACCCAGATCGGTTATGATGTAGGATTTCGTGATACGGCACATTTTTGTAGGACATTTAAAAAGATCATTGGGGTTTCACCTACGGATTATCGAAAGAAACAATGAGAAATATAGATAGATAAAGTGGTTTATTTCATTTATGAATGTGGATATCCACAGAAAGGAAAAGGAGAAGTAGGTAGAATGAATATGAATGCAGCTATAATTGGATGTGGAGCTATTCACGAAATGCATGCAAGGGCTATTATGGCTTTGCCTAATGCAAATTTAAAAGCTGTTGTTGATTGTAATGAGGAACGAGCCAAACAGGCAGCAGAAAAATATGATTGTAAAGCTTATGTAGATTATAAGGAAATGTTAAAGGACAGTGAAATCGATGTTGTGCATTTATGTACCCCTCATTATCTTCATGGGGTTATGGCCATAGATGCCATGGGGGCTGGGAAACATGTGTTAACAGAAAAGCCTATTGCTATCAATATTCAACAGGGAGAAGAAATGATCAAAGTGTCTAAAGAAACCCATCGACACTTGTGCGTTTGTTTTCAGACACGTTATCGAAATAGTTCATTAAAAGTAAAAGAAATTTTAGATTCTGGAAAATTAGGTGCCATAAAAGGAATAAAAGGTATTCTTACTTGGTATCGTTCAGAAGAATATTATACTGGAAGCCATTGGCGAGGAAAATTTGAAACGGAAGGTGGTGGTGTATTAATTAATCAAGCCATCCATACATTGGATTTGATGCAATGGTTTGGAGGAGAAGTAGAGGCGATTAAAGGACATGTGGATACAAGAGTTTTTCAGGATGTTATCGAAGTGGAAGATACAGCAGACGCCCAATTGTATTTTAAAAATGGAGCTAGGGGTATTTTCTTTGCAACCAATGGATATAGTGACAATGCTCCCATTCAAATGGAAATTCATTGTGAGGATGGAATTCTTCGAATCGAGGATGAGAGTCTTTTTTTGATTCAAAACGATGAAAAAAAGGCTTTGGCTCATAATCAGCCTTTAGAAGGAGCAAAAGGTTACTGGGGAAATAGTCATAAGAAGATGATCGAAAGATTTTATCGAGGCATTCAAAACCATGATGATTCCATCTATGTAACAGGAGAAGAGGGACTAAAAGCATTACAGCTAATCGAAGTTTTGAACAAATCATCCAGATTAAATAAAAAAATATATTTGTGAAAGGTAGAAGAGAAGAATGTTTAAAAAGGGTGTTATTACTGATGAAATATCCCAAGACTTTCAAGAAGCTATTGAGTTAGCCATGAAATATGATCTTGATGGAGTTGAAATTCGTTCTATATGGGAAAAAAGCCCTCATGAATTGGAACCATTAGAGACAAGAAAAATAAAGGAGATTTTGGGAGATACGAATCTAGAAGTTTGTGGAATCAGTACTCCATTTTTTAAATGCGACATTGATGATGAAAATGAAATCAAAAGTCATATTGAAATTTTAAAAAGATCCATTGAATTAGGGCAAAATCTGGGGACCCATTTAATCAGAGGATTTACATTTTGGTCGAAAGGTGATTTGGAAGAAAATGTAGATAAGATAGTTTCACGTTTTGAGGAACCTTTAAAGATCGTAGAACGTGAAAAAGCAATTTTAGCCCTTGAATTTGATCCAAGTGTATTTACTACCAATGCAAAAAAATTAGTGCGGGTGATTGAAGAGATTGATTCACCGTATGTAAAAGCTTTATGGGATCCAGGAAATGATATTTATGATCCAGATGGTGAAATTCCCTATCCTGAAGGCTATGATAAGATAAAAAAACATATGATTCATATGCATTTAAAGGATGCAAAGAAAATGGAAGATGGCAGCATCATAGGGACTCCTATTGGAGAGGGACAGGTAGATTATGAAGGACATTTTAGGCAACTAATACAAGATAGGTATGAGGGCTATGTGGTGCTGGAAACTCATTATCGTCCTAAGCATGATATTAGTGAAGAGTTATTAGCACTTCCAAAAGGTTCAGCTTTTTCTTATTTAGGATATGAAGCGAGTGAAGAATGTTTGGTCAAATGGCAGGCATTGATGGAAAAAATATAGATATGTACAGTCATAAATGAACTTACTAAAATTCTTAGCTTTTCAATTTGCATATTCATATGTTATAATAAGAAAAAGTAACTACAAAGGAGTGACTCTTCATGCCTATATTAGATATGCCTTTAGAGCAGCTAAAAGTGTATCAAGGAACCAATCCTTGTCCCGAGGACATGGATGAATATTGGGATCGAGGATTAGAAGAAATAAAACAGATCGATCCTAAAATAACCATTGAAAAAAGTAATTTTCAAATAGATTTTGCAGAATGTTACCATTTATATTTTACAGGGGTTGGGGGAGCACGGATTCACGCAAAGTACATAAAACCTAAAAATGCAAAAGAACCTCATCCTGCTGTACTATTTTTTCATGGATATTCTGGGAATTGTGGAGGTTGGTATGATAAACTTCCTTATGCTGCCATGGGCTATACGGTTGTAGCTATGGATTGTCGAGGACAAGGAGGATTGTCCGAAGATGTAGGTGGAGTTAAAGGAACTACTTTTAGAGGACAAATTGTACGTGGGCTTTCTGATTCCAAAGAAAAATTATTATTTCGTCAGATCTTTTTGGATACAGCTCAGCTGGCCAATATTGTAATGGGTTTTAAAGAGGTAGATCCAGATCGAGTAGCAGCCATTGGTGGTTCCCAAGGAGGAGGATTAACCTTAGCTTGTGGGGCTCTTGAACCAAGAATAAAAAAATTAGCTCCTCGATATCCATTTTTATCAGATTATAAAAGGGTTTGGGATCTGGATTTAGACCAAAATGCGTATGAGGAACTTCGGACTTACTTTCGCTTTTTTGATCCCTTGCATGAAAGGAAAGAAGAAATTTTTACCACATTAGGGTATATTGACATACAGCATTTAGCTAAACGAATTCGGGGAGAAGTATTAATGGGAATTACGTTGATGGATACGATTTGTCCCCCTTCTACCCAATTTGCAGTCTATAATAAGATACAGTCCAAAAAAGAAGCAGTTATTTACCCAGATTATGGTCATGAACATTTACCTGGATTTGATGATATGGTATTAGAGTTTTTGAAAGAATGGTAGAAATAACAAAAAAGTTATTTTGATAAAATTAATGATTGCATATTTTTAAAAGGAATGATATACTTATTACATAGTGGATTTAATACGATGAATAACATTTCTTCTTTTTTTGTATGGGAACGTAATGTGAATCAGTTTTAAATCTAGTAGAATATCAAAAAGGAGGAATGTTAAAATGGCAGATAAAACAATTGTTTGCAAAGATTGTAAAAAAGAATTTATTTTTACTGAAGGTGAGCAAGAATTCTACAAAGAAAAAGGATTTGAAAATGAACCACAAAGATGTCCTGATTGTAGAAAAGCAAGAAAGCAACAACATAACAATAGAGGTTTTAGAAGATAATTCATTTTACAATTAACCCTATAGGAAAATTCTTATAGGGTTTTTATTTTGTGATGAATCTATGAAAATCGGTCATACTATTAAAAGGAATGAATTGGTATAAATATTTACAATGAATTTGAGAAGAAAGGAAGAAAGAATAAGAATGATAAATAAAAAGTTTTATGATTTAGGCTTAGAAAATAGAATTTTACGAGCCATTGAGGATATGGGGTTTGATCAACCTTCCCCTATCCAAGAAGAAGTAATTCCTGTTGTTTTGCGAGGCTATGATATTATCGGACAAGCCCAAACAGGTACAGGAAAAACCCTTGCTTTTGGAGCACCCATTTTAAGTCAATTGGATCGTACAGAAAAACGACGGAAAGGGACTATTGATACTTTAATATTGGCACCCACAAGAGAATTAGCCATTCAGGTGAATGATGAACTTCGACGAATTGCAAAGTATGCAGACGCTAGGATTGTACCTGTATATGGAGGACAGCCCATTGTAAATCAAATTAAAGATTTAAAGAGACAGGCCGATATCGTAGTAGGAACTCCAGGTCGAGTTTTGGATTTAATGAAAAGAAAGGTGATTCGCTTAGAACAAATTAATTTTCTTGTCCTTGATGAAGCTGATGAAATGTTAAATATGGGTTTTATTGAAGACATTGAAAAGATTATTAAAAGTTGTAATGAAGAGCGTCAAACCTTACTTTTTTCTGCTACTATGCCGCCTCAAATTAAAAAATTGGCGAAGAAATATATGAGGCCAGAAACAAAGCATATTGCTGTAGTTGAGGATACCATGACCGTATCTACGGTTTCTCAGTATTATTATGAAGTAAGGCCCGGAACACGATTTGAATCCTTGTGTCGTATATTAGATATTGACGAACCAACGACAGCCATGATCTTTTGTAAAACCAAAAAAGGAGTCGATGAATTAGTAGGAGCTATGCAAGAACGAGGTTATAATGTTGAGGGAATGCATGGAGATATGAACCAAAGCCATCGTTTAAATACATTGCGAAAGTTTAGAGAAGGAACATTAGAGATCTTAGTTGCTACTGATGTAGCAGCTAGGGGAATTGATGTAGAGGATGTATCCCATGTTATTAATTATGAGCTTCCTCAAGATGTAGAATCCTATGTTCATCGAATTGGGAGAACAGGAAGGGCTAACAAAAAAGGAATTGCTTATACGTTGGTAACTTCCAGGGAATATATGGTTCTTAAGCAGATTGAGAAAGAAACCAACAGCAAAATAAAAAGAAAAGAAATTCCTACCGTAGAAGAAATTTTTAGGGTAAAATCCAAAGGGATGCTACCCATCATTAAAGAAACTTTAGAAGGTGAAACCTATCAAAGGTTTATACCTTTAGTAGAAAAAATAGAAAAAGAAATGGATATGGTAGATGTAGCTTCTGCCCTAATGGATATTCTGTATCGCCAAAATGTTAGCTATGATTATACAGAAAATGACATCGGTTCTTCTACTAATTATGTGCGACTCTTTTTAACTGTAGGGAGAATGGATCGATTAACAGCAAAACAATTACTTGAATTNTTTAATACAACAGCNCATGTAAATCGAGAAGATGTAGGAGAAATTGANATTTTAGAAAAATTTACATTTGTTGATGTGACGGAAAATGCAGCCAAAGCCATACTAAAAAAATGTGCAGGCAAAAAAATAGGAAGAAGAAAAGTAAAAATTGAAGTATCAAATAAAAAAAGAAAATAGAATTTTATAATTTTAAGTTTTTTGATATTACGTTATTTTAATAAAAGCCGATATTCACAGATTGTGTATTTATTTTTGGAATTTGTGGATATGGGCTTTCTTTATTTTACGATATCCACAAGGGAAAAGAGAAAAAAAGAGTATAGTCATACCAAACTTTTAGTTTATAAAAGCTATTTTACAATAAAAGTTTAGTATTACTTAACTAACTTATTAGATTACAATATTAAACAGTGACTAAAAAATGAAGAGAATTGAGGATAATTAAAGGAAGTAAGTATAAAAACTTAGAATTTAAGCCTGTATCGGGAAATCATTTAAAACCT
>JGI24708J26588_10002249_pt1 | contig 14693 bp, 11 predicted proteins | sample BioPla1DNA2_FD_26588 | JGI IMG/M metagenome (IMG submission 26588) | reverse complement strand
CATCGGCTCGGCGGTGACGATATTCGATTTGGTAATGCGCGGCCTTTCGGAAGGTTTTAGCTCCATCCGCTGCCAACTTTTTTGCGCCCGCAGCCATAAAGCCAAAGCGGCTATCTGTACCGCCCGACGGTCGATATCGATACCGAAAAGGTTCCACCGTATGATTAGTTCCGGTACAGCCCGAAGCAGTTCGTCAAAGGTTTCATAATCATCCCGCAGCGTACGGCCGGTGGCTTCCGACACCGGTGACTCCGAGTCGTCCCAAGCTTCACGGTAAATCTGTTCCATCAGGTCAAAAGCATAAAGCAGGAAATGGCCGCTGCCGCAGGCAGGATCCAATATCTTAATGTCTCGCGGGTCTTTCTTGGCCCGGTAAGGGACAAACACCGGCAGCTTCAGAAGCTCTTCTTGGGACAAGTCTTCCTCCTTTGCTTTTTCAACCCTTGAGCGTACTTCTTCAATAATATAGTTGATTTGTGTTTCGTGTTCCTCAACAACCCCGTAAGAGAATCGCGCCCAACGGCAAAACAGAAACAGCATGTCCAGGAGTTCCTGGGTAGTAAGCGAAACAGTCTTTTCGGCGGAAGTCAAAAGGTGCAGCCGTTCATCCAGCCATTTCCGGGCGCCTTCACCGGAAGGACCGGAGCGCAAGTAGCCGTTGACAGTATGGGCCAATTCCCACAGTTGCGGTTCTGTGACATCGGCGCCTGCCAGCCACTTTTGAGCGCTTATAACTTCCGGAATATCTGCCTTATTAAAAAATACTTCATCTGGCCGCCTCACCAGGTAACGACACTCATCGGTCAGGGCGGTTTCTCCTTGTCGCATTTCGTACCAAGTGCGACCCAAGGTATTGTCGGTAAGGAATTCAACCACATAGCGAGGGGTAAAAAATTGATTGCGGACGGCAAGTTCGCGGCTGTTGCGAGGCGCCTGCGAAGCTTTGCGCATGGCCCGGCGTTCTTCCTGCGGGTTAAAATACTGGTAAATCCAGCCGATCGTTTCGTCTTCTACCCAAAGCCCGGTTAACTCGGGCTTGTTCAGCTCGTCCAAAATTCCCTCAAGGCACCTTTCCGTAGGGAAAACAGCCGAAAGGGGCGAAAAACGATCAAAAAGCATACCCAGATCCATGGAAGCTTCGTCAAATATACCTTCAAGGAAAAGGCGGTATGTTTCATAACGGTCGCCCAAAGCGCCTTCGGACAACCGCTCAAAAAGAAGGAAGCCGTCGGAGGCGGTGCCCTTGCGCACACACTCCAAAACCAAACCCCTTTCTTCACACAGACGCAGAGCAACCAGCCGGTTTAAGACAGTAAAGGAAATCTCCAAAACAATCCGCTCATAGGTCGCTCGCTTACGTTCCTTATCACGCCCCGACGCAACGGCGGTATAATGAGCCAACAGTTCACGCAACCCACGGCCTGCCGCCAGTTGGTCCGGTGTCAAATGAGTCAGCCGATCAAGTTGCAGTTCAGTGCCGTCCGGGTGAATTCCAAAAACGCCCTGTAGTTGGCCGCCGATGTCCTCGATCAGTTTACGCCGGCATTCGTCAACGGTCCCGGCAAGCATGTTTCTGACTTCTTTGTCAAAACTCATGTTCTCAACCTTTCATACGGAATCTCTTCATCTTAAATCTTAACTTGCTGGGTTTTTCAGAATTTAAAACATAATCGGTCAAGCAAACTCGGCCATAGTATATGAAAGGTGAATGATGTCGTTTCCGATGGAAAAGGTGAATTTCATCGCCGTTCTCTTTGGCCTGAACAATTCGTTGATCGGTTGTATGACCGATCTCACCTTCAATATGTAGTATATCGTCTTCCAGTATGTCATGATATTGAGTTAGGCCGGCTTGTTTTTCTTCGGTAATAAAAAGAATGATGTAAGGCGTTCCAGAGGGTGTGACAATGCCCCTGGAGATGGCTTGATATCCTTCATAGCCCCATAGTTTTGCAAGTTGGGGTCTCGTATAATCGGAGCCGATTTGCAGTTCTGTAAAGGATACCGACATAAAATCACCTTTCTACGGTTATTTCTGTATACGAACTCGTTTCTTATTCTTTAAAATGTCCGCTATCTTATCTCGCAAGGAAGACAACCATATGTCAAGTTCGTCGTCATTATTAATAACTGTCGGGCTTATTAATGACTCGGCCGCAACTACTGCTTCCTGGTCGCCTTCAGCTACTACATCAATGCTGCCTGTTCCCACTTCAGGCTGTCTGCGGTCAGCATCTTCACGAAGTTGCAGCAACAAGGAGGGTAAAGTTTTTTTACGAAAGATAAGCGATCGGAGACAATTGAGCAAATCTTCTTCACCCGGCTCCTCGAGAAAATTATTCTCCAATTGTTCCAACATCAAAATGCGATCTTCATCATTTAGCTTTGACCAGCCCGGATGCGATTCCAATTCTTTAACCGCCTCTTTTAGTTCTTCCAGGTAGGCATCGCGTAGGATCCGGTAACTGTTTTGAATTCTTTGTTTAATATTGCGAATTACTTCTCTGAGTTCAGGCAAACGTTCATGGAACCTATCCGAACTGAGCACATCCTCAATTGCAGATCTCTCTTCGAGATCCCATACATTCGCCGTCGACCCTGAAAAGATGTTTTCCAAATCGATAAGAGCGTTTATAAAGAAGCGAGCTTTACGAAACTCACCTTCAGCGCCACCTTCCAGGACGTCAACTACACTGGAACCCCATTTGATTTCTTCTGTTAAGGCACATTCGACGCCGCCCAAGTAAGCAGCGGCGTCACCGGCGTCACCCTTGAGCAAATCAGACGCATCGGATATCAAACGCCTCGCTCGCTCTTCACCGGGCAATTCAAGCAGCCTGAGTCGGTCCGGCAGAGCTCCTACTTTTTCAATCAGGTCGGGTACATGCTGCCGGACGGCCCTGCTGATTCGCTCTTCAAGGGGTAAAACTTCGATGCCAAATAGTTTTTCCAGCCGGCGGGCGGCTCGATCCAGCGCTTCATTCGAGGGTTTTGTGTCTCTGATTGAAACGCCGATCCTGTTGAATTCCACGGTGCTTTTGACCGCATCGGCGGCTTGTGTTCCGGCTGTTCTGATGACCCCGTCCATGCCGGGCTTATGAAATTCCACTTCTCCCGCCCGGAGCAAGGCGGCAAAGATATACCTGACAGTGTCTTTGGTCCAACCGTAGGGTGCGGCGGAAAAGAGGTCCTGCAGGTACGAGCCCTGGAGTCTGCCCGAACCGGATTCGGCCGCCTTAATCTTAAATATCCGTAAAACCTCGGCCAAAACAGGTTTGCCGACATCCACTTGAGGGCTGCCCACGCCCGACACCAGGGACAGCGGATCAAGTTCGCCCGTCATGCGATCCAAACGTTCTACAGAGATAAATTTGGAAGCCGCATCGGTTGTGGGTCGGATGGGAGCCAGGTGATATTTGTTAAAAACCTGTTTCGCCGCATTTAGAAGAACCTTTGACAAGGCAGTGTTTAAAGTCTCGCCATACTCACGGGCCGGTGTAGGCGTGCCCCGGAAAATAAAAATCCCGTCCAGCATGGCCTTGGTCATGATATCCGCGGCGCGATCTCTGCATCTTTCGGCAAGGTTCCTTTCTGCGCGGAGAAATTGGGCCACGTCTCTGTCGGCGGTGCGTTCGTCTACATCTGTTCCGGCCTGATTTGACTTCACTATCTCAACAAGCATTTCATCCAGCGGATCTTTGCGCTCCGCCAGTAGAACGACGGTATTTTTAAGTTCGACTTGGGCATTGGTCGAAACAAGATATTCGTCACGTTTGGATTGAAACAAGTTCGGATCAACTAATTCCAATCGAAGATCAACATCGTCGTTTCCCCCGGAAACAACAACTCGACCCAGCTTAACTGCCGCCCTCACCTCCTTGATATTTTCGATGCGAGTTGAAGGCTGTATCTTAAAGAGAGGATGATCGGCGGTCCCCTCTTTTAAGATATTGACCAGCTCACGCAAGCACTCACCGGAATTGGGTTGGTAGGAATTTCTCTTGTCACGAATGGGCTTTACCGCATCGCTTAAGAAGACGAAACCGCCCTCTTGCGGGTCTTCAACCAGCCCGCATTCTTTGTTGTCAACCAAATTGCGCAAGGATTCACGGACATCATCCAGACATGAAGGCGAACCGACATTGCCGTAAAGCAAGGCGGCAATGTTCTCCGGAGTACGGGGTAAATTATCAATAATTTGCAGTGCGGCAACAACCTTGGCGACCCGTGCCTCCATAGAATCGGCACCGAAAATCCTGATGATTCTGTCCACGTTTTCAACTGCATGGGGCAGCTCCTTGTATATATCCGTCCGCAAAGTATCATAAAAGTGATCCACGGTGGCCAAGACGCCGAGCTCACGTTCCGCCAACTTCACCGAATCCGGGCTTAGAACCCTGCTTTTATCCACCAAGACATCCTGGATGACACGGATAGCGGAGCGCAGACCAATACCGCCCGTAGAACGAGCCAGATTGTGAATTAACTCCAGGAGAAGATCAAAATGCTGCGGCAGAAACGGGTAGAGGCGGATAAATGTTTCGGCATCGGGATCGCCTTTAAAAAGTGCCGTGCCGGTTAGACGCGTATGGTTTAGAAATGATTGACCGTGCTCGTTGAACAATTTTTTCAGGCGGTCCCGCGCTTCTTCGGACTTCTCCAAGAGTCTGCGGTGAGTAATCTCCCTGATGTCGCCGGCATAAAGGGTAATGGATATGGGAAAGCGATCCCTTAACTTGTTTAGTTCTGCGGAGTTGTGCAAGGCTTTTTCAACAATCTCGTTAAGGGTCTGCTGTCCTGTGGCAACAATCCAAACCTTACCTTTTCCCAATTCACGAAAATTTCGAGACAGGCCGTCCAGGTTAAGTATCAGCTCACCCCTGGGTGCAACATATTGCCCCGCCTCGTCTATGAGAAAAATGATATTTTCCAATCCTGTTTTACGCCGGCAAAGATCTATTATCTCTTCGGCCAGATCTCTAACATCACGCGCTTCTTCAAAGCGTAAATTTCGATAGCTTTCCGGAGTTGGAAAATCTTCGGGCAGAACTGCCGGAACGATCTCAGCCGCCCGGGCGACGCCTATTAGAGGGTCGTTATGGTATTCTTCCCACTCTGAGCCGTAGCGTTCTTTAAATTTATTTTTAAACTCATCGTAAAGTCCACGGCGTTCGAGGGTAAATTCCAATTGAGCCGTCTTTTTCTCTTTGGAAAAACCGGCCCATTGCAGCACCTTCCAATATAATACCGTTGAGACTGCAACAGCGGTGTCTTCAACAAGCTGCTCCGCGCCCAGATCCAACAATATTACAGCGGCGGGATGTTTTTTGGAAATTGTTCGCAACATCGCGGGAATTTCGTTCCGAGAAAACCTTTCGCACAAGAGATCCAGAAAAGGTCTTCCTTGAATCGTTTTTGATGAGTCCAATGCCGCACCCAGATATTTTGTAAACGAACTTTTACCGCTGCCGTAAAAGCCGGAAACCCAAATACCTACCTCGGGTACATGTCCGCCCCCGACACCTTCACTATAGACCTCGAGAAACTTGCGAAAACATGATTCGATATTTTCGGTAATTTCGTACTCACTTATTTCTTGGGCAAGACGTTTCTCTTCCTGCACATAGTAGTCGATAACCTTCTCGATAGTTCTGTCGATAGGACGACGAGGGGAGAATAGCTGTTTTATGGTTTGCATTATATCCCTCCCAATAGAGTAGATCGGTAGTTGCCGTCCACAGGATAAAAGCCAAGGAAACGAAGTCCGTATTGCCCTGAACGGGTACCGGGATAAAATATGACAACGGGTACGGCAACGTTGTCATGCAACTTGCTTTCTATCAATTGAGTGCGAAAAAAGGGATGAAGCAATTCGGCTTCTGTCAGCAAAATAACAGAGTTCCTCGAAGCCGATGCCATTTCATCTCTTAGAATATTTATAAACCTGTCATTACGCAGGGCATCCCTCACCGATCCGATAATCTCATTTTGCTCCGCATATTCTTCCAGCTCAAGCCATTCTTCCCACCGTCCTGTTTCATCGACCGTTCTCCAAAGAATTTCCGAGAGAGAAATACACTTTACTGTAAATCCTGCATGTGTGAGCCTCGTAGACCAGCGAGGAAGAGCTTTTTTTATTTTCAGTATTTTCTCGGGGGGATAAACATAATAAAACACAGGATCACTTTTTGCCGGGTTGAGAAAGCCGGGCTCTCTTAACTTTGACAGCAACTCATTAAACAGGTTTTCCAGATAAGACATTAATAAGTTCCTCCATTGAATTTACACACCACGTCAAACTGACTACAGAACCGGCTTGCTGGACGATAAGACCTCTATGCTCACCGAAATTGTTCAAACGGGCCATCACTTCACGTGAATTCATACCGAAGAGGGTCCAGTCGGGGTGCTCACTCAAAGCAGAGTCGGTCACCCCGTTTTCGGATAATTCCCTGGCCAAAATCGCCGCACCTTCGTCGGACATTCTGTATTCTACTATCTCGCGCCGACTGCGGCTGCGCTCACGTAAGAAACCTATATCACGCAGCATGCCGAGAACACAGCGGGCGATACGAACGGATACATTTTCCGACCATATATTTTTTAACCTGCCGTCCAACGCAGCGTCGGATAGGAACGAAAGAACCTGATCGGTATCCAAAACAGTGCGTCCGCGCCTGACCGCAGGCCAATAAACGTCGACGGTAAAATCATAAATCAACGGATCCTGCCGGGCTGCAAAAAGGAAAACCATTTCATTAAAAGTACGAACCGGCAGGTCGGATTCTGTCACTGCTTTAAGAATTTGAGCGGGTCTATTGGTCGGTCTTAAGAATCGGGGAGCAAAAACCCTTGTCACCACATCGCGAGTCCGATATGCCGTGGCGTTTCCCAGTAATCCTTCTTCGTGTACTCTTTTGGCGAACTCGTCCAACGGTTCGTCAAACCGCCAGTGCCGGAGTAGACGACGCGTTTCATCCAACATGGCCGCGCCTTTGCTGATCGCAGTTGTATATACTCGTCCGCCTCTGTTGCCGGTGTCCTTGTCAGTCATATTCTTTGCTCCCGTTCGAAGATAGATATGGATATACCTGCTTCCCGTTTAGAAACGCGTTATAATAAATAGAAGCCGCTTTTTTATAAGATCCGATCTTTCGCCAGTCGGNCGTGTCACCTATTTGCAGCGCTCCGGCAACAGGTTCTTGAACATGCTTTACTTCGCCCAGTAATTTAAGTCGCTCCATCAATGTTCTTGTATCGGTAAATAATTCTCTGAAATCTGCCGACAGGTCACCGCCCGAAGAAATTAAATATGAGTGAATATCCGCTTCCAAGATTACCGGTAAGCGAAAAAGGTGGTAAACGCCTATTTTACCTGTTGAAAGGTCATGCGCATCGCGGGCTGCCTTGCCGGCGGAATTCAATGCCGCTTGAAAATATGACCTTGGATAGATCCGCGCCAGAAAACGAAATCCCGTTTCGTTCATAAAATTAGTCGGCCACCACGAAGGATCTGCCGATTCACCCAAGGCAAGAACAATAGTGCGGAGTCTAATTACTTGATCCATTAACTCATTTATATTTTTTATTTTTGCTGACAAGCAAAGCCACCACCTTAATAAATAAACCTATTTGAAATTTAATAAATAGTCTTACTTCATCTATTGTTTTCAGATTTGCTGAAATAATACAGTATCATCGATTTATTAATTTATTCCGGGGTAAAGGGCGTTACCGTCTTCAATTAACCGCTCAGCTTTTAAAAAATTACCCCCGGATAAACTTGACCATCTCACTTTACTTTGAATTTATATATGAACATATTTCATGAATATATTTCTACTGAAAAACTACGGTGATTTTTTTCTCCTAAAACGCCGGGCAGAGGTAAATTATAACTAAATTTTATCAATTATTAACCTAGAAGGCAAACACCCGTTGAGTTGATAAAAAGAGGAACATGGCGAGCCGTGCCCTACAGTCTCTTTATTAAAAATAACTTCTTCAAAGTCTGTATTAAATTTTATCTGAGGTCAATCCGACAACCGGTGTTATTTACTATTATACCCCAGTGCTAAGGTTTATTAGCTTTAACATCGAACGCCGAGAAGGACTATTTTCCTCTCCAAACCACCTCTCTCTGCTCTTTTCTTTTCTGCCATACTTAATAATTCGGTGAAGGATATGCCATAAGTTTTGCTCAAAGACAAAACCACCTCAATAATATCAGCCAGTTCTTTTGGATCGTTGCTTTCGAGAAATTCGTTTACTTCTTCCGACAGTTTCTTGCAGAGGAGGGCTGGATATTCAGCATCATCGGCTATACGTATCCTAGCTTTTTTCCCTGAAGCTTCGATGATTTCGGGGATCTTGTCCCTAACCAGCTTGTTATAAACCTTGTTCAAGTTATTCACCCTCCTCAGGATAGGGCACTATGCTTTTCTTAATTCTCCTGATGCCCCCCCTGGGATCAGGAACGTCACCTTTGTAGCGGGGAATGATATGCATATGCAAATGGAAGATAGTCTGGCCGGCAGAAGCACCTACGTTAATACCAATATTGTAGCCGTCCGGGTTATATTTTGCATCGAGAATAGTTTTTACCTGGAAAACAAGTTCATTGATTGCAGAAATCTCTTCGGGGGTGGCTTCAAAGAAACCGGATACGTGCCTTTTAGGTACAATCAAGACATGGCCTTTGTTAACCGGAAATTCATCATAGAAAGCTTTGGCCAGTTCATTTTCGCAAATAAGTTCTGCATCCAGCTTGGTGCAAAATATACATCCTTCCGTCAACTCATTCTTCCTCCCTGAAGCGCTTTCTAAAGTAATCTATTTTACGGTACTCGAGGATATCCTTTATGTGGTCGGCCAGTGGAGCCCCTAAAAAATGAGACAGGCTATCGTCGAGGTAAAAGTTACGGTTTATTTCGTCGTAGTGAAAAAACTTCCCTTTGGACAAAAAGTGCACGGGGTTCTTGCGGGCCAACTCTGTGAACTTAGAAAGATCCCAGCTGCGCCAGTCCCTGTTTGCCTTATCCCGCAAATCTTTCTGGTGAGTTACATTATCTTTATAAAATCCCATAAAGCTTGTTCCCACTGTTTCCAACGATATTAGACGGGAAATACCGTCTGTCCCGTTAAGAAAAGCACCGATGGTGGGAATCTTGTATGCTTTTGTCATGGCGGTCTTTTCAATCTCTCGCAAAAACTCTTCCGCAGGTGTATCCATCCAGGATTTTTCTGTGGGCTCCAGTTGGTCCAAATTGTATAGAAACCTGAGCCATCCCTCCTTAAGGTATTCCCTGATGGGAATATCTGACCCCTCGTAGATATCCAGCCTGGTAGGTCTGCGCTTTAATTCATCTTTAAGACGGAAATAATCATTCTGCATTCTCTTTTTCAGCGGGTCATTCCGGGCCAGGGTTTCAAATAAATCTATTATTCTGAAATCAAATTGTACATCACAGCCCTCAGGGTAGTCTGCTTCATGCCATCGCCTTGTTCGCCTGTCAATCATGGGATTCTCACCGGCAAGGAGGGCAGGAATATAGTGGGCCCGTTTGTAGTTTCCGATAAAGTCGAGAACAGTAAGATATTCTTTCCCTTCTACCTTCCGCAAACCCCTGCCCAACTGCTGCAAAAAAACAGTAAATGATTCCGTAGGACGGAGAAACATGACCGTGTCCAGTTCAGGAATGTCCACCCCTTCATTAAAGATATCTACAGCAAAGATAACACTGATCTTGCCTTCTATTAAATAAGAAATAGCTTCATCACGGCTTAAACTGTAAGGTGTTTCAGGGCCGCTGTGAACTGCGGCTGTTTTGATACCCTGCTCTGAGAAGTATTGCGCCATATAATCTGCGTGCAATATGCTGGTGCAGAAACCGAGGGTACGCTTTCCAGCCAGTTTCTTGTAGTTATCCAGGATCAACGACGCCCTCTCTTTTCGTGAGAGTTCTCGCTCCAACTGCTCGATGACATATTGACCGTTTCTCTGTTCGATGGTGTTGTAATCGGTTTCATCATAAATACCAAAATACCTGAAAGGGGTTAAAAGCCCCCTGTTGATGGCATCTTTCAGGTAGATTTCATAAATAACGTTATCATCACAGAGCGAATAGATATCCCTGTTATCGGTCCGGTAAGGTGTAGCGGTCAGGCCCAGTAAAAACCTGGGCTTGAAATATTGAAGTACTTTCAGATAACTATCTGCTGCAGCGTGATGAAACTCATCGACGACGATATAGTCAAAACTGTCTTCGGCAAAATATCGGGCGTAGCTTTCTCGACTGAGAGACTGAATTGAGGCATAGATATTTTTCGGCTCTGTATCTTTATAATTGCTGTAGAAACGGCCGTGAGTCCGGGACGGTTGAACAGTTCTAAATGTTTCTTCCGCCTGCTTGAGGATCTCTTCACGATGGGCAATAAAGAGGACCCGCCCATATTTGGCTGCATCGAAAGCGCTAAGATACGTTTTACCGACACCCGTAGCGGCAACCACCAGTCCCTTGGTAATACCTTCCTCCCTGGCTCGATTCAGGTAATAGAGTGCTTCCACCTGTGCGCCGATGGGTTCAGGTTCGGTGATATATTCTTCTTTGGCCATAGACTGGGTTACAGAAAATAATGATTTGCGCCAGTTGAGAGCATACTGCTTAAGGTTTTCCTCGGTTACGGGTTCGGCATGATTTAAGAAAAGGTCATTGAAAGTTTCGGAAAAGCGGTCGTAATCAGCAGGGGCTTGACGCCTAAGCAAACGATAATTCCACTCCACCCCCCAGGTAAGAGCAGAGCAGCTGATATTTGATGACCCTATGTAGATTTCGCTATCTTCCGCATAGTCAAAAAGATAGGCCTTGGGATGAAACGACCGCAGGTTATCAGTAAAGAACTTGATTTCCAGGTTTTCACCAAGGGTGTCGAACAGGTGGTAGATGGCTGACGGTTCAGTTATAGAGAGGTATCTACCGGTTAATATCTGAACAGGTACACCCTTGCTTGCTGCTTGCTGTAACTGGTGGGAAATTAGTTTGGCTCCCGATTCTAGCAAGAATGAAACAATAAAGCGAATACGCTTTGCCTTCAAGAGCGATTCATTCAGATAATTTAGCAGATGGTCATTGCAACCGACTATTGCGTTGTTAAATTTGGCCACATCCTAAATTTTTCTGTAGTTTCTAGAACAACCTCATTGCCTTGAAATTAGATCTATCAAACTTCATTATGGACAAATCACAAATGTAAATCACCAATTCGCTTTGCTACCAGTAAAGCTGTCCAACATTGAGCAATTTTGTTAAGAATGTCTATACCCTTCTACAGTTGTTTAGTATCTTAATGAGATAAGGAGGTTATCTTGAACCATGTTATTTGATAAGTCTATTTGAAGGTACTCTAATCGATTTGCTTCTTCCGCCTCCAACGGGAATTCTAAAAGCTTTTTCTCCTTTTGCCCTACTAACTGTAATGGATGTCTTTTCATTTTCAAAACATTGCTTGATTTCTTCAGAATTAAGGACAGCATACTCGCTTTCAATAAACCTTTTTTCCCCACAAACAAGCGCCAGTAAAAGGTTATACCCTTCACCAAGATACCTGAATATCTCAGCTAAATCTTCTTTACGAAATGTAAAATACCAGCTTCGATAATCTCCACCTTTCCCCAAGTGCCCTTTGGTTCGGTATTTAATGAAAAGCCGAAATTTAATATTATCAGTTGTAAAATCATAAATCTGTCTGCTGCTGTTACTTTCAACTAATGCGGGATCAATGCCATTGTTAAATAAAAGAGAAAGTACTGCCCCATAATAAAAATCAGCCTCCTTAAATTTCATCTTTATAAACCTCCATTCAACATTGAATTAGGTATCAAAACGGATATTCACCAGGTATGTAGAGCAATTTTCAGTCACTTATTTAATTACGTTAAAAAGTGGCACGATCCTGCAGTATACCGGAATATTTTTAAAATGTTAATTCTTTTGTCCGCAGTATTCTTCGTGGTCAACCAGGCCGGCAATTTCACTAAGAAAGGGGGATTCTTTGCCGGTGGTGGTGACCAGGAAGAGGTTTTCGGCGGCGCGGGTCATGGCCACGTAGAGCAAGGTGCGGAAGCGCTCGCGATCCAGCAGGGATTCTTCTTTGTCCAGGCCGGAACGGTCAATGTAGCGGGGGATCAGGCTGCGACGCACGCCGGCCACAAAAACCACCGGAAATTCGATCCCCTTCGAGGAATGAATGGTCATCACCTTGATATTCTCTTCCAGGATGTTGAAGGCCTGGTCCTTATGAAAGACATTGGGGATGTTGCGCCTGGTAAATTCATCACAGTACTGCTGACATATTTTGTTGGTGGGGCAGAGAACGGCAAAGTCAGATAGGCGGAAATGCCCGCCGCCGACAAGGTCGAGCACCTCTTCGCAGACAAAACGCGCCTCCCGCTCCTCGAGGTCGCAGGTTACCACCCGGGGGCGGGCTCCGATGCGGTGGGACCAGCTGGGTTCAATGAATTCGCGCTCCTGCCTGAGAAGCGTGTTGTTCTTGATCAGGCTGGTTGCGGCCTCAGCCACCTGCCTAGTGTTGCGGAAGTTTTTTCGTAAAATGGAGGTACGGCCGCGTGCTTCAATGCCCGCGTCTTTCCAGGAGAATCCCCGGTTGTAGATGGTCTGGGAAGCATCGGCCAGGACCATGTAGGTGCGGCGGGAGCGGGGGTCGGCGCCTTTGATCAGCACCCTGGTCAGGCGCAGCTGAACCGGGCTCAAGTCCTGGCCCTCGTCCAGGATGACGTCATCGTACGGATCGGCAAGCGGACTTTTGGTGACTTTTTTCAGCCCCACCAGGGGGATATCGTTCCAATCGCAGAGGCCCGCCTCTTTGAGCAGTTCCTCGTAGGAAGTGTAGACGGCCCAGACCGCGCGGCGGTATCCCGACGACAGGGGCGTGTTTCGCCCGAAGCGACGCACTTGCAGATAGCGTTCAAGATCTGCGATACCGTTTCCCTTGATCACCTGCTGGATCTCGGTGAGGAAAAAATCCATACCCAGGGCGGAGATGTCTGTATCTGAAGACTGCTGCACCTGCTGGAGCGCCTCTTCCAGAAGCTCCTTCTGCCGGGTGCCGCCGACTATATTAAATTCAAGCCCGTGATCCCGCCGCAGATATTCGACCAGCCAGTTGAAAAATGTGTTTACCTCCAGATTATCCGGCAGCGGGCCAATCAGCTCTTCAATCAGAGTCTTGTTAACGCCGTTCAAGGTCCTGGTATAGGTCAGCAAAAGAACCTTGCGGCCGGTGGCAGCCCGCTCGATAGCCCGGTAAATGCCCACGGTGGTCTTGCCCGAGCCAGCACAGCCACGTAAGATCATGGCGCCGGTATGCCTGGAGTCAACGTAGCGGGCTTGCTCCAGATCGAGGTTCAGCATGAGCCTTTTCAGGCTGCCCCGGCAATAGCCCCTGAGGCGATCCAGGGTGGTGCGAAAGAGGAGGTTGTCCGGATTATAGATAACATGTTCCATCTCGCAATCGGTGGCCAGGTCCAGCATCCAGGAGAGGCTTTGCGGGGGCAGGCCGACAATCTGCTCCAGGTCTTCGAGGCGGTGGGCTCTTTGCACCTTTTTTACCAGTTGAGAGGGCACGCCTAGGATGCGCAGGTGCGCAACAGGGAAGTAAGCAAAAGGGTTGTCCGCTTCTGCTTCGGGCATTGTCTCAACGGCAAGATGATCCCCGGAACCGGCGGCGGCCTCTGCTTCAGCTTCATCTAGATAATCTATCTCCAGGCGGCTGAAGGCGGTTTGCGGTGAGAAGACCCGCCGGTGGACCCGGTCAATGATGCGGTGGTCCCCAAGTTTCCAGAGGCGGAGCATATCCCCATCCCAGTCATAAAGGATCCGCCAGTATCGGTTCACATAGCATTCCCACTTGTCTGCAGCGCCCCTGATCTTGTGGGCCTGTAGACCCGGATGCCCCGGATCCACCCTGAGCCTCTGGATCGTGTCCATGGCCTGGTTCCTGACATCCTGCGGGCAGGCATCCAGGGTAACCTTGAATTCGTCGGAGAGCAACAGTTCAAACAAGGGTCGTCCTCCGTTCAGGTAACGTTATTATCAGCGGCTACATTTGAAAGAATTGCTGCGGCGTTAGTAAGGAGAAAAGTGTGTCTTCATGCAAACTATGGATTTTTTTGTCGTCTGGTTCCATTTTATCGTTAAATGCCTGAATGGACAACCCTGAAAGGTGATTCCCCGGCTAAGCGCTTAAAACAAGATAGCAGGTTATCCTGCATAGGCAAATTGACTCTTTTATGTTAACCCACTTCCTTAAACTTATTAAAGCGCACTTCCAGCCTTTCGCGGTCGGGCCAGTTAGATCTATTACCGGGTCCTGATGACATATACAGTCATACTGTATATACTTAGACTATATAGTGTGACTAACTACTGGGGAGGGTAGATATGAACAGGAATAAGTTTTTACCATTGACGGAAACCACTTATTACATCCTGCTGGCCCTGCTGGAACCGTCCCATGGCTATGCAGTTATGCAGAAGATAGAAAAGTTAAGCGAAGGCCAGGTAAGGAAAAGATAAAAGATAGGAATTTGCTTTTGCCTGGAGCAATTATAGCAATTTTCTGTTATGGGTGTCAACCCAATATTTATCCATGCACTACCTTGGCTTGCATAANAT
>JGI24708J26588_10002247_pt1 | contig 14695 bp, 18 predicted proteins | sample BioPla1DNA2_FD_26588 | JGI IMG/M metagenome (IMG submission 26588) | reverse complement strand
TGCTGAAAAATGAAAAGTGGAGGAAAAGCCAAATCGGAGAAATTAACGAAAAAACGGGAAATTTGGACTTTACTGACCGCAACACTTTCATTAATTTTCTTTCCGACCAAGTAAATTCTTTGGACGACGAAGACCCTCTAAAAAAGGATTATTTAAAGATGATTTCAGACAATCTACAATTCAAAACCAACGCTTTTGACAAAAACGAAGATGATATACAGCGATTTTACACGCCTTTACATTGCAGGGAGTGTAAATTGTACCAAAAGCAGAAGAATCAAGAGCCAAAAGAGTAGTAGTGTTGCAAATTATACCTATAATTTGCAAAGAAAAAAAAGGGGGGGGTGGGGGCAAACGGGGATGCCCCGAATGGGCGCACCCCATCTCCATATATTTTTTTTATTTTTTTTCTGATTTTCGTATCTCTTTTTATTTTTTTCTGCGTTTTTTTAAAGTTTTCCTATTCAACAATATATTATTGTCGTCAACTTTTCGGCTTCAGAAAGTGTCAAAAAATTAGACACTTTTGCCGATATTGGCAAATCCCGGCACAAATGCAGTACAGATTAAGTGCGTTTTTCTGCACTTAAAGTGTCCAAAATGGGGGGTTTAGGACAAAGTTCGGAGGGGACTTTTTTCGCAATTTCGTTGATTTTCGTTGATTTCCTCGTCAACTTCGTCGATTTCTCGTCGATTTAAAACGCCAATTACGGGGTTTAACTTAGTGATTATCAATCTCCTCGTTGACTTCGTTAATTTTTTTATACCCTTTGCGCACACATATATATAAAGGGAATATATAAAAATAAATGCACGAAATTGACGAAAGCCGTGATTATCAACGCATTAGCCCCCGTAATTTCGATTTTACCTAACGAAAAGTAAACGAAAAGTAAACGAGGGTGCTGTGTATCAGCGAGTTATAGTATTTCTACCGCATAGGTTCGATTTTTCTGTTATAAATATTGCAGTTTTGTCGAATTTGTTTAAATTTGTGGGGAGTTAATTAAAGTTTTGTCGGATGAAGGTAAATTATTACAGCAGGAGCAAGGGTGGTCATCCTCCCAAATTTGTAGCGATTGGCGACACGTTGCGTGTTGGCAGTCGCATATTCAGGTGCATTGAGCGGCCTAAGAAGTTAGTACCGAAAGAGTCTTGTCGTGATTGTGCTTTTCGAGTTTTGGGTTTGAACTGCGCATCTTATCAATGTTCGAGTTTTGACCGTCGCGACAAGAAGATGGTATGGTTTATTGCGGAGTAGCGTTATGGAAGTTTTGAAACAAGAGTTGGTGGAGTTGCTATCCCGCAACATGCGTTCTTTGCGCAAGGCTCGTGGCATAAGGGGCAAGGGTGAGCGCGTTGATGCCCTTACCGTCATTATGCGGCAGGTATTGTTGGAAAGTTCGTTGTGTTATATTGGCGGCAATCTGTGTTACTATGACGGCAAGCGTTATGTTTCGATTGAGCGCGAAACCTTATTGATGCTTTTGAGCAATGTTTTGGTTGAGGCGGAAGTGGGAGCATCTGATGCCCGCAACATGAACGACATGCCTTTGGCCGTATTGGTTGAAAAGAACTTTGCCGCTGACGGCAGGTACTTGAGTTTCGAGAATTGCATCTATGATACCTGGAATGACAGGGTTTTGGAGTTTAGTCCGGAATATAGGTCGATAGACAGGATGGGTTACGACTACAACGCTTATATGGGTTGTCCTTTGTGGAACAAGTTTTTGGAAGAGGTATTGCCGGATGATCAGGAGCGCAGTTGCTTGCAGGAGTTCTTTGGAATGTGCTATGTGGATAGGGAAAGATACTCGATAGAGAAGTTTGCATTGTTCATAGGTGGGGGCAGCAACGGCAAGAGCGTGGTCTTTGATGTAATCAGGGGTGTCATGGGTGCTGATGCGATTTCTTACTTGAGTTCCGACCAGCTTGCGGACAATAAGCAGTTGGTCGAGGTCGAGGGCAAGCGTTTGAATTTCGCTCCCGACATGCGCAAGAGCGCGGCTTTTGATTCTGCATTGAAAGCCTTGTCGAGCGGTCAGAGCGTTACCGCTTGGCGACTGTATGAGGGGGCGGTTACAATCAAGTGTCCGCCGTTGGCTTTTGCATTGAACGAGCTGCCCGTATTCAGAGATTTGACCGATGCTTTTTTTCGCAGGATACTGATTTTTGGATTTGATGTAACGATACCCGAAGAAAAGCAGGACAGGATATTGGCGCACAAGATACTTGAAAATGAAAAGTCCGCTATATTCCGCTGGATAATGGACGGTAGAAAGAGATTGGAACACAACAAGGGATATTTTACCGTATGCAAAAAGATGACTGATGCATTGAAAGAGTTGCGCAAGAATGTCACGGGCGAAAGATACCCCGTTATGAAATACCTTGCATCAATCGGCTATGCCATTGTTCCGCAGTATGACGGGCAGATGTTCAAGAAAGTGGGAGCATCCGTGATTTATGAGGGTATGGGCGGCGGCATGAGCAAGGATGCCATTACGAGGGAACTCACACGCTTGGGCGTAAGGCAGGACAGAGGAACCGAAAGACGGTATTTTCTTTACCCTATGGATGATAATGTTTAATAAATGATATTATGAAAATCACGAAACAAGGAACAATCAAACTGAACAAGAACGACCTGCGTACAGGCAATTTCATTTGGTCGAAAGAAAAGAGCCATATCGTAGTGCAGGACATAAACACTCTCTTTAAGTTGCGTATTTCAAGGAATATCGCTTGCGGTCAAGTGTTGGAGTTGCAGTTTGACGATAAAAAGACGGAGTGGCTGCATGTCTACGTATCTATTATGTTCGGTGTATGCTGCACCGTACCCGACAATGAGTATTTAGAGGGGCTTATCTCTCTTGCAGAGAAATGTACAGAACGGAATAAGAACATTTACTACAAAGAGGGAGAAACGGATGATGAGGCCTTGCAGAGAGTTAAAGAGGTGCAAGAGGCCGTTGAAACAATCCAGAACGCAACGGAATGAGATAAAACAACGCCAATGCATGCAATTATAAAGTTTTTAGTAATAACCCGATAAGTTAATTTGTTTCATATTTGTAAATTCATACCGGCATGGATTGGTGTTTAGAGGGGCGGCGCAATCTGCCCCTTGTTTTTTGAACGGATATACTTATCTTTGCTTTACAATCCTAAAAAATATATGCTTATGAAAAAGACAATTTATATTTTGCTGATTTTCGCAATCGGCATCGTGAGTGCATCCTGCACGAAAGACAAACTCGATGATAGATTTGTGGGTACGGTGTGGAGATGCACTAAGCCGATAATCGATACTCGGAATGAGTTTATAATAGGCTATCAATTCTATGAGTTTGTGTCAACGACGGAGATTGAAAGATATGTTAAGCGCAATGATATTGTCGTAAGCAGCGACGGAACATTTACATACACGCTCAATTATCCTAAAATGATAGTTACCGACAATAAGTATGGAATAGCCAATTCTGAAGAGTTTGTGTTTACCGATTCCAGAACGATGTACATATATGGAACGGATACGAAATTTTTACGGCAATAATTAAAAATATTCCAATAATGTTTTGACATATTCAAATAAAATGTTATTTTTGTAGTGCAGTCTTAGTCATATTTATAGATTTATTTTGGTTACACTTAGGGCAGTCGGATTCTTCGGTTGCCCTATTAATTCTAAAAATATTCAACAAAAAGTATTGAATATTCAAAAAATTGACTATCTTTGTGGTGAAGATTCTTAAAGATTTTAGAGTTAATTAAAGTTTTGTAGGTTTTCCATAGCTCAAAAGTTGTATTAAAGGGAAAGGGTGGTTGTAATGACCACCCTTGTCTTTTATCCTATCTATAACCTTTTGGTTATGCTTGTTTTTATTTACTTTTGAAAATAATCCTTTTCATAAATCGGGAATGTAGAACATACGCAATGACCGTGTGCTGGTAGCACTATGGAATTGAGGGGGTGGACTACTTTCGTCAGGCTGTCGCAGAGAGGGCAGTCGTAATTGGAGTTTCTTTGTACCCCGTACCCTATCGCCCCCATTCTCCGATAACCTCTTACCACTCCGAACTGATAGCCGCTGTTGACCGTCATCTGGCCGAGCATCGTAAGTCCGTCAATCGGATTCTTAAGTACTCCCCTGCCATATCCGTACTCCCCCGTTTGCAGGATGCCTGCGGTAAATCCCTTACCCACGGCATCACGCCAATGCTTATAAAGCATCGGATTGGATAGGTATGTCTTGGCATCGAGCAACGCCGCCTGAATATCTATATTGGCCACGAACGCAACTGCGATAAAGCCCTCAAGGTAGTGTTTCAAGTGCGTGGAATGGGCGTCTATACGCTCCAAATGGCTCTTGCCGTTGATTGTGCGATGTATATAGGCCAACGCATCATCCCTGTCTTGCTCCTCTACAAGCTCAAGCGTGAGATTGTCAAACCTCTCATAAAGCAAGTCCGAAAGTTTGACGAGCAAGGCATTTATCCGAGCATCAAGTCCTGCTACCGCCGTAAAAGAAAAACGCTTGCCCAGATGTTTGTATTGCCAACACAAAGCGATGATTTCATCTATCACTTTGCGCACTTCGACATCTACGATGCCGCGAATTTTGGTCATCTGGCGTATGGTCTTGTCCATCATTCAGTCCTGCTGTCGTGTACATCATTTTTCAAATGAGATTGAGCATCGGAAATTTGTTGCTCCAACACGAGCCTGTCGTGTTCCTCTTGTCTTATTCTGTCCATCTCTGAATTTACCCCAATGCCCATCTCGTAACCCTTTTCCGCTGCGGTCTGGCGTGACACGGCTCCTGCATATACCATCGCCGTGAGGTTTGTTACCATCTCCGTTTCGCTCATAAAGATATAAGGATAGATTTCGGCTTTTACCTTCAGAACATTAAAGTCGCTGATTTTCTTGTCCTCAACTCCATATCCGTATTTAAACAGCTCCGTTACATCATTGAGGAACGGCTGATATTCCTGACTGTCAAGCAATGCTTTTTGGAAAGAATCCGCAAACAGCATCTTTACCGTTAGTGAAGAAAGGTCGGAGCCGGACTTTATCTCGGGAGTTTCCACTGCATAAGAGGAGCGCATTATGTTCTTCTCAAGCGTGTTAAGCTCCAGAGCAAAAGAGCCTGAGGAATCGGCCGGCTCCAAAAAGCCTATCTTGGCATCTGCATTTGGCGAATCTATGCGCTGTGGAGTGCCGTCAATGGATGCCATGAGTTCCAGCTCCTCTCCCAGAGTATAGAGTATTCTCAAAGCATAGGCCTTGTTGTTTTCAGCAAGCTGACTGAGCGACATCTCGTAACTGTCAATCAAGTCTTGCGAGTTTGCCCACCACGGCTCTCCGTATCTGTGGTATGCTATTGGAATACGGGGATAACCATGTAATGTCGGCTCAACATCCATCTCCCAATTCTGCGTATGCACCCTGCGCCGCCCGTCACGATTTGTGGCGTAACGATAATAATATTTGCTATTCCACACATCGAGGTAATCGGTAATCTTGCCCTCTGCATTGACGGCGGAGTACAAACGCCCAAATATGGACAGCTTGCCCGTCATCGGGTCATAATGAGGATAGAGAATATCGCCGTCAAGGTATGATAGCCTGCGCCATCCCATAACCCCATCATCGAGATAGAAACAGAGTGCGGTATCTCCCGTAATTGCATCCGCTTTTATTGCATCATGCAATGCTATCTCTATATCCTTTACATCCCACCCCTCACGGAAAGCACAAAGCGTTTCTTCTTGCTTGGGGGTACTCTTTGCGTTGGCTATGCGCAAATTCATATTGTTGCCTATCAGCGTTGTCAGTCGCTTGGTTACAATTCTATCTTGAAAACCTACAGCAATCCTCGATTTGATTTTTTGGTAAACCCTCATCTCCTCTCTTCTCTGAGTTTCCGACCCATCCTCTCCCACCTCAACCTTTACTTTCGTTATGGGGTTGGGATAGTATTTTATGGAGTTTATCTTGTGCGAACTTACATTGTACTCTCGCAGAAAATCCGCTTGTGTCATTATGATATATCGCAGGTTATCCCTCTTCGTGCCTGCAAGAGCACCATCGCCGCCTGTATGGAAGCCATAAGGGTTGGTAGGCGAAATGTCCTCTGAGGGGAGCATCCGCTTAAATGCCTCTTTGACGAGTATCTTGTCGGGGGCTATTGGTTTAATAGTTTGAGTTTCCATTTTTAAGTGTTTATTTGATTATGATTACTACATCCACATGTCAAAACCTTTGCGTACCTTTTTCTTTCGCGTTTTCTCTCGCATAAGCAACTCCACCATCATAAGGGCTTCTATGAAGTCGGGGCTATGCCCCACTTCGGTTTTCATCTGTTGCTTGGAGATTATTTCAAAACACTCACCGTTGTTCTCCTTGCGCTGCAAGGCGCGCCGCTCTTCCATGAGCCTGTCCTCAACGACGAACTTGTTTTTCTTCTTGTCGGTAAATGTCCTTTTGAGTATTTGCTCGTCAATGCTGAAATTCCTCTCCCGTATGTCGCGAACGAACATGTCCGCACACTCGCTTTTGAGGTTTTTCCAGTTGCTGTTCGATGCTTTCGATTTGTTGTTGAACGGCTGCGCCCCTTTGAACATGTCTTTGAGCCAAAGGCCGAGTCCGTTGCTGTCGTAGGTAAAGTTTTCGTACCTCACATTGTTTTTGTAAAGAAACGCATCGATGAATGTCCTGATTTCGTCAGTCGGCACTCCGCGCCAGGCTTCCATGTCGCAAACATGGTAGCCGTCAAAGGCAAACAGCACCATGAAGTCGCCCGTGAGTGCCACATCCGCAGAGGCACGCATCACTCCGTTGCGTTGTTCCGTGTTGTCGAAAAAGGCATACATGTCTTCCATCGTCAGCAGTCCGGTAGTATCATCCACATCTTCCCACTTCCCGATAATGTCGTTATGGGTGCTTGCTCCGCCCCTCGCGGATATTCTGTTCAGATATTTCGGGTCGGACACTTTAAGTATCTCGTTGTCGGCATAGTCGCCCGTTATGAACGCCATAGAGGTTATGAACTCCGAATAATCGCTGCCCGTTTCATCCGCAAGAGCATCTATGCGGTGCATCACATTGGGATGCACATATACTTCTTGGGGGCTATCCCCCCAGACTATCTCATCCACATTGTTGCCGTAGCGGTAGAAGTAGCGTATCTTTCCGTTACGCTCGGGTATCGGCAAATTGGTATCTGGGTCTATCCACCAATCGACAAAGTGGCGTAGGGCGTTGCTGCGCCCCACGGGGTTGCAGGTGCATACGCACTTAGGCCGCACACCTGCGGTGGAACGATTGGATGCCAAAAGGTCAAAAAGAACATCAAGGTTTTCTCGCGTATGTTCCGCCAATTCCTCTATGAGTATGTATGCCATCTCCACCCCTCTAAACCTATCCGATACTTTCTTTTGGTCTTGCAGATGCTCCATCTTCATCGTAGCACCTTTACCCTGCAAGAAGTTCCATTGAAAAGACGATGCTACGGGAGTGCCGAAATAGCGGTAAACCTGAAAACTCGATTTCCAAATGCCACGCGCCACATCATCCTCATATTTGCGGAATCCGTACATAGATACTTCCGGATTGAAGATATATGGCAAAGCATCGTATAGTCCGATAAAGGTTTTACCCAATCCCCTCTTTCCGCCGATGATTTTTATATCGGCATCTATATTCATCATGTCTTCTTGAAAGCCCCTTTGCGGAATGAGGTTGTATAGCCTCTGCCCGTTTTTCTTGCGCTCAAGGTTTTCTTTACGCAAGCTCTCCACATACTCGTATGTGTAAACTTCCATCCCCACCGATGCAAATACGGGGTCAAGTATGTCCGTTTGTGCTGCTTGCATTGCCTTATCGTTTTGAGCAAAAATACCTATGATATTCTAATAATGTTGAATAATTATTCCACTTTATTTGAATTTATCGGGTAATTTTGGTGCAAACAAACGATTTGCAAACGATGAGAACTAAAATTCTAAGTGCGCTTAAAACCGAGTACAAACATTTGGGGTTGGGCGACAAGGCTTTCGACGGGGTGGCCGCTTATTTAGCAAAAACCGTCAAAGATGGCGACGACATTACGAACTTGGTAAAGGGCGAAGATGTCAAAGCACTCGTAACCGCAATTCAAGGGGAATCCGACACTCTGCGCACTCAAAACGCAGACCTGAAAAGACAACTTGATGCGGCAAAGAAAACACCTGTTCAGACCGACGACCCTGACAAAAAGCCCGACAATCCCGACGGCGACCTAGATGCCGTAAAGGCGATGCTGAAAAAAGTGCTTGATAAACAGGCGGCTTTGGATGCGGAGCTGAAACAAAGGGATATAAGGGAAAAACACGCTTCTCTCAAAAGGGAAGCAGACAAGCTGCTCAGGGGTGGCGGCTCTAACAATGACTTCCTCAGAAATTTGGCCTTATCAAAAGTTGAGATTTCCGACACCGACACCGCAACTACCATTGCGGAAAGGTGCAAGGGGATATACGACACGGACTATAAAGAGCTGTTTGGCAGCGGTCAAATGCCGCCAAAGAGTGCAGGTCGCGTAGTAGAGGGCTATAAGAAAGGGGATTTCAAGGAAGAGGTGGACAGACTTAAAAATCGGGGAGTAATCTCGTCGGAATGACGATTACCCCAAATGTTCAACTTATAAAACACACTTAAAATGGGAAGTTTTAATGCTCATTGTGTCCGCAAGGCTACTTATGGCGGCAGCACTCCCATCTGGCTTGGCGTGGTAACGCCGCTCCCAGCAGGTGGAGTACTCGCATCGGGTTTTGTGAAAGAGAAAACTCTCATTCCGGCAGGAAGCCCCATAAAGTTCGATAGCGGCACAATCACCCCTTTGCTATTCGCAGAGGTGGTATCATCTACATCAGGCTCTCCCAACGATACAATCGTTGTAAAAAAGCCACTCTATGGCCAATTCGCAGTTGGCGACCTCATCCAGAAAGTAGGTGCAACCTTTGCCACCACAGGTAAGGCGGCTGCCATTGTCAGCGTTGCTGAAAATGCATCGGACAAGGGCAACCTCGACATTACGGTTGCAAGCGGCACTCTGGACTCACTCTCCAAAGGAGATGTCATTTCTCTATCTGCGGCCTCTACCGCAGGTAGCGGCAAATCTCTCAAAACGCAGCCCAACGCGTACCTCTACAATGATATTTATATCGACTATGCCGAAACCGGCTCTCACGCCACCGGCTCAGCCGTAGAGGCTCACGCAGAGGGTATTCTTATTAACCAAAGCCCATCGAGGGCTGTTGCAACACAGATGGCAGCAGCGGTTCCTCTTGTGGTGCAAGCAAAAAATTAAGGAGGGCAAATCATGGCTAATACATATACTATCCAGTTTTACGACTTGCTCTCCCGTGCATTGGGAGATGCGACACCCGAAAGATTGCAAGGCTTTCTTGACGAAGTCATGACGGAGAAGTACAACAGACTTCAGATTGACGGATTCGACTTCGCCGCAGACATGCAGCTCGACTTTACCTATGAGCAGGTACAGAAAGAGGCAAAACTCCATGTAATGGCGCAATATGTAGATGTGGATGCTCCTGCCGTGCCTCTCGGCACAGAGGGTATTTCCGTATCTACCGGATCAATCCCCCGTATGAAACTCGTAGAATACTTTAACGAGGATAAAATCCGCAAAATGATGATCATGGAGCAGCGTTTCGGAGCCGATTCCGACAGAGTTCGGAACTCCGCTTTCGACAAGCTCTTCAATACCGTTGACACCCTCATTGGCGGACATACAAATTCGCTGACCTACCAAAGACACCAGATGATCTCCGCAGGTGGCGTAACTCTTACCTCAACAAACAACCCTCGTGGTTTGCAGAATATAACCTATTCAGCAAGCGTGCCTGCCGCCAACATTACTACTTTGACAAGTACAGCCCGTTGGTGGACACAAGTGTCTGACGGAGTGTATTCTACTCCAGGCTCTGCCTGTAACCCCGTGAAAGACCTCAGGGCAATAGTTACAAAGGCCAAAAACAAGGGAGTAAGAGGACACTTCGAGATTGACGATGCCTATGCTGACCAAGTTCTCGGACACTCCGCAATCCAGACCGCCATAGCGGCCAAACTCTACCCTCTTGCAAGTGGTGATGCTCTCACTTCTGCAAAGGCATTGGTTGCCGTGATGGACAATCAGGAAGCGTTTGATGCGTTGGGTAAGATTGTAGGCGCACCTTTCAAAATCATCGATTCCATCGTATCGGTAGAAAAGGTGGTTGACGGAAAGCTCTCAAGGCCTACATTCCGCTCCTTTGAGAGCAATGTTATTGTATTCGTACCTGACGGCTCTCTCGGAGAGATACTGACCGTTGAGCCTATCGCCCTTGCTGGCGGTACTTACGGCTCATTCTACGAGGGCAGATTGCTACTTACCGTAGATGTGGATGCAGTAAAGAAGTGTCAGAGCTTCAACACGGAGATGACCTCTCTCGTTGTGCCTGACAAGCCGCACAACATGTGGTATCTGCATCCCTACTCGGCCTCTTAATTAACCGATAAAGCGATACGATGATGAAGATAGAGCAATGGCTGACGGGCATGGTTGACTTCGATGTTCCGAGTGCCACTCTCCAAGCGATACTGATTAACAATCGGGTCAACAGCGGAGAGTGCGTACTCAATCTGACGGAGAAAGAGAAAGACCTCTGTTTGGCCGACTTATACATGTGGTTATCCGCATCATCGACCGCAACAAAGGGAGAATACATATCCGATGGTGGTTGGCAACGCCAGAAGTCCAACAAGACGGTAGTGGATAGACGGGGATTGCGAGAGCAAGCCCACAGGCTATACGCCAAATGGGGGTCAGAAAAGGCCGCCACCGCCAAGACGGGTATGAGAATGAAACCGCTTTACTAACACACACCAACTATGTTCAACCCACGATTTCCACACACTCTGCGTATTGAGCGACCGAAGAAAGTAGATGGCGAAATTGTCTTTGATGACGAGGGAAACCCTACCTATGAGGTTGTGCAGCTCGATATTGTGTTGAAAGATGCGAATGACAATCCAATAACCGACAGCACGGGTAAGTTCAGGACTTTCAAGTCATCCACTATCAACTTCGGTTATCGGACTTCCTCGCAGAACACACGCACAGCAGGGGATGTGGAAGTTGCGGATTTCAAGATTGCCTTGCCGATGTTCATAACCCCAGTATTCAGCGGCGATAGACTTATCGTTGAGGATTACGACAGAATCTATATCGGCAGGGTGGTCAAGAAAACGACTTTCAATCTGGGCAGCAACATTTGGTTTAACGAGGTGCGAAACTGATGCAGAAACAGATTAAAAAGAATAACAACACTATCGACAAGGCATTTGACCGACTATGCCGCAGCGAGTACGACACGGTGCTAAACGGGTATAGGCGAATGCTTGACGAGGCAATCGAGTATTCTCTGCACCTGCACGATGTAACGCACCACAAACACCTCGAAATAGGCGACACTTACGCTTTTGGAATATTCAAAGACGGCGTTATGGTTGATTCCAAAGTATGGCCGATTGAAAGCGACAAGCGTGGTAATGTGATGCGACACCTCAACAATCTTGATGTGCCAAAGAGAGGATGGGTGGGCGTTGTAATGGCGGAAATGAGCGGCAGCGTGGCGTTCTTCTCAACGGAGTTCGAGATAACTACACTCTCGGCAGCAATAGGGCATATATCACAAATGTTCAGACAATTCTTTGACAAGCGATGATGAATGATTTTGACATAACCGCAATAGAGCAAGAGGTGCTTAATGCCGTAAAAGCATTAAACATCTCGAAAAGGGTCTATGTGAACAGGCCGAAGTCCGCTCCCCAAGCACAAGACTATGTAGTAGTCAATGTAAAGGGCGGAGTGCGTGACCAAGCGGCCTATGGGGAGTGTCTAATCTATATTTATCTCTTTGCAAAGGATGTTGAGAACATGAAAAACGGCAAAAAGCTGTCCGTGATGTATCAGAAATTGCGACAAGGGCTGCCCCCAAGCACGGATAAACTGCTGCTTGACACCGAGCCTAACATTCTGGGCGACACTCCCGATGATTTCGGTTTTCACGCAAGGATTATAAATATAAAAACGATTATTAAAGTATAAAATTATGGCAACACTAACCGCAGCAATGCTTGATGACCTGCACAGAGGATGTGCGGCCATCTCTTTGCTCCCATATTCCAGCGGAGTAAATTTGGCGACCATTGACTTCGAGGGTGCAGACCAGATATTTACATTGAAGGACACCTTCCAAATCAACCAAGCCGACCCTACTACCGAGGAAATCAAGATTGACCAGGGCAACAGAACTATTGATGTGGACACCGAAACGGGAGAGTTCAACATTACTGGCCAGATACCCTCGGTTGCTACCGCTCTGTTCGACTTCTTCTATTCTCAGGCATTGGCTACTGCCGGTGCTACGGGTCAGTCCGGAACCGTATATACGGGTAAGACCTATTTCAACACACCGAAAGAGGTGCAATGCTCCGTACTTGTGGAGAGCCAGAGCAAAAAGACCGCAGTAGGTTTTGCAAATGTGAAGTTTACCGCAGTAATGGTAAATGATGACAACAGCAAGCCTTTGTATCTGAAATTCACCGGAACGGTGCTTTTGAACTCTACCGCCAATCAGGGCGATATTATGGTTTACAAACAGGTCGTTTCCGGCCCGTAATCCATATTACGCTACTCTCGTAAAAATGGGGAGAATGGGGATTTTCTCCTCTCCCCTTTTTTTGTTTAAGCAATGAGGCAGCCCGACTACAAAGCCCGTCAAGAATACCTTGACACGATACACGACAATCCCATTGTCGTACAGATACCCCTTACCCGAAAGAAAGTAAAGATAAGGGGCATAAAACCCTATACCATTGAGCGACTGACGAAAGTATGGCTGGAGCGTGATGCAGTAATTACAAGCAACTCCGCAGACACCCTCAAGAGCATGGCGATAGAGCCGTACTTTACCATAAAGCAAGCGGTACTATTTTCTCTGAACGACTACTGGAAGATACGGTTGTTTTACCGATGGAGATGTTTCTGGTGGGGCAAGGTCAAAGGGTACACCGAAAAGCAGATGCTCCCAATCATCGAGGCAGGTAAAAAAAAAATTCAGCTCACGGCACATTGGATAAATATGGCATCTACCGTGGATATGAGGAGCGACTGGATAAAGATGACGGAAAAGGAAGCCGAGCAGTACCGAGCCGAACTTCTTTCGGTTGCCAGTCAGCATTCATCGAAAAGTACCCCGAATACGGCAGAACAAGACGATTCTTTTTCGGACTTGTAAAGGTCAGGCATTGGGGCTACCGCTGCGAATTGACAAACCCTCTTATCGACCTTATGATGGCGGACTTGCCGCATACTCTGTTCAATCCGAAAGACACCAGAGCCGAAGATATTGCAAATGACCCGTCAATAGAACTGAATATGCAAGCGGCAATGCGTAAAAAGGAGCGTATGGAGAGGGAGCAGAGAGAGAAAGAGGGAAAACTTACGCTTGATGATGTTTTTAACGAATCGGCAGAATAGCCGATAAACACTTACGATTATGTCCTCAACAATAGACCAACTGAACTTCAAAGTAATACTTGACGACAAGTCCTTTGATGCAAAGGTCAGAAAAGATATAGAACTCGCAAAAAAACTCAATGTGCAACTCACGCAACTACTCGCAGTAAAAGCGAAAGTGGCAGGTATGAGTGCGGCCGATGCCACAAGTACAAAGAGAGCAAGCGATGTGGCGGCCAAAGAGGCTATCAATAAAGCAAAAGTAGCGGCAGCAACCGCCAATGCGGCTAAAGCGCAAGCAAGGCTCAATATAGAGAATGAGCGATACAATCAGTTGCTCAACCGCCAGAGCGTGGGGAGTGCAGGAATGTTCAAACGCATACAAGGCGCATTGATTGGCGGTACTGCGGTAATGGCAGCTACTCGCCTGTTGCGTGAAATGGTATCCATAACGGGAGAGTTCGAGATGCAGAAAACAACCCTGCGTGCAATTCTTCAGGATATACAAGGAGCTGACAAGATATTTGAAAGAATCAAAGGACTGGCGATTGTTTCTCCTTTCAACTTTAAACAGCTCATAACTTACACCAAACAACTTTCGGCATATTCCATTCCAATAGAGCAACTTTACGACACTACCAAAATGCTTGCGGACTTGTCCGCAGGATTGGGCGTTGGAATGGACAGATTGGTGCTTGCTTACGGGCAAGTACGAAGCGCAGCGNTCCTGCGTGGGCAGGAGGTGCGACAATTTACTGAGGCAGGGATTCCCATTTTGCACGAACTCGCAAAGCTCTTTGAAGAAGTTGAGGGGCGTATGATAACCGNAGGAGAGGTCTTTGACAAGATTAGCGCAAGGCAAGTGCCATTTGAAATGGTGGATAGGGTACTCAAGTCTATGACCGAAGAGGGCGGAAAGTTTTACAAGATGCAGGAAGTGCAAGCCGAAACGCTGAAAGGAAAGATTGCAAACCTGACCGATGCTTACCATATAATGTTCTCGGAGATTGGAGAGAGAGGAGAGGGCATAATGAAACGCACCGTGGACAACTTGCGCTATATGATGTACTTCTACGAAGATACTGGGCGCAAGATAATGGAGCTGGTGGCGGTATATGGAATATACA
>JGI24708J26588_10002246_pt1 | contig 14704 bp, 7 predicted proteins | sample BioPla1DNA2_FD_26588 | JGI IMG/M metagenome (IMG submission 26588) | reverse complement strand
AAAAAAGATGAATAATTCAATTGATGAGGATTTCTTAAATGGGCAAATAGTCAATGATATTAAAAAAGACAATGAAGATGGATTTTGGATTGCTACTTATTTAGGTGGGATTTACTATTTAGGTAAACAATCAAAAGTATTTAATACCTACATACCATATAATATAGGCCTAGCTTCAGAAAAAGTAATTAATGCATTTTCTGAAGATGATAAACACAACCTATGGATTGGGACTCAAGCAGGGCTCTTTTTTTTAGATACACAAACCAATGCTCTTTCTGCAATAAAAGACTATCGAAGTCTTTCTTTAGATATAAAAACACTCTTGTTTGACAACCCAAACCTTTGGATTGGAACTACGGGGAATGGATTAAAAGTGCTTAATACACTAACAAATGAAATAATAGAATATTATCATGCTCGAGACCAAACCCAAACAATATGCAACAATGACATTCAAGTACTTTATAAAAACAGTAAAGAGGATATATTTATAGGCACATCATGGGGGTTATCTATATTCAATAGTAGTACTAAGCAATTTATGAATCCGAGCTTCATTAGTACTATGGTTTCTGTTAAAGCTATTTGCGAAGATAGCTATCAAAATATTTGGATAGCTACAAACACAGGAATCTACAAAATCAAATTAAACAATTACCTTGAATACACCCATCTTAACGAAGAGAATAGCTTGTCATCCATTAACAACTCTGTTATTTGTATGCAGGAAGACAAAAATGGTACAATGTGGTTTGGGACAGATGGTAATGGTCTTTGTTATTTTGATCACCAACTACAAGATTTTACTCTCTTCGAAACTACAGGTATTAAATTATCAAATAAAGTGATTTATTCTATTGAAGAAGATAGAAATGGCTTTTTCTGGCTTTCAACAAATGTAGGACTAATACAAATAAACCCTACAGATAAAACCTTTGTTAAGGTATTCACTAAAGATGATGGGTTACAAAGCAATCAATTTATTACTAGCTCATCATTAAAAACAAAAAACGACTTATTATACTTTGGTGGAATCAATGGTTTTAACTCTTTTTCTCCTCATTCATTTATAAACAACCAATACATACCTCCTATTTATATTGTAGACATAAAGTTAAATCCGATTAATAAGAAAAACAAAACAGCCCGTAAACTAAAAACTTCATTTCATACTACAAAAAAAACATCTCTGCCTTACTATAACAATAATTTAACCTTTACATATGCAGCTTTAAGCTATGAAAACCCTACCAACAACAAATACCTATATCAACTTCAAGGATTTGATGATGATTGGATTATTGGAAGTGGTGATGCTACCTATTCTAATTTACCCACAGGGAAATATACATTTAAGGTAAAAGGAGCTAACAATGATAATATATGGAATGAAAGCGAAGCTTCAATAACTATCATTATACTACCACCTTGGTGGAAAACATCTTATGCTATATTACTCTATATACTAATAATCATTACTATTATATTTTTCATTTTTAGATTTGCCACAAGTAGGGCAAATAAAAAGCTGAAAAAAGAAGTAGAAGAGATGCAAAGAGTTAAGGAAAAAGAGATGCATCGTGAAAAAGTCAATTTTTTTATCAATTTAGTCCATGAAATAAGAACCCCCCTAAGTTTAATAAGTTTACCTTTAGAAAAGCTACAATCAACCTTAAAAGAAAATGATAATGCGAATCATTTATTATCAACCGTAAACAACAATGTAAAATATCTGTTCGACATAGTCAATCAGTTATTAGACTTCCAAAAGATTGAGGAGGACAAATATAAACTAGAAATGCATAGTGAAAATATTAATCACTTACTAACTAACTTATATGATCAATTCAAATCGTTTGCAGAGACTAAACAGATTCATTTTTCTCTTATTCTACCCGATGAGGATGTCTTTGCAGTAGTTGACAAAAGCTCTATTTATAAAATAATGCACAACCTTTTAGGAAATGCTATGAAGTTCACAAAAGAACAAGTTGAAATAAAGTTTTCATTAAAAGAAAATCAACTCATTATAGACGTATCAGATGATGGAAATGGTGTTCCTCTAGAAAAAAGAGAGCGAATATTTGAAGCTTTTTATCAAGTAGATAACCAATCACAGGTAGGAACAGGTATTGGATTAGCTTTCTCAAAGCTACTAGCAAAAAACCACAAAGGAAATTTATTACTAGAAGATAGCTTATGGGGTGGAGCACTATTTAGACTTATTCTTCCTTATTCCAAAGGAGACAAAAACACTTCTTTTATATCTTCTGTAAATACGATTGAAACTAAGCTATCTGAAGACAAAATTGGAGCTACTATACTCATTGTAGAAGATAATTTGGAACTAATAGAAATAATGAAAGAAACGCTAAGCAGTACCTTTATTGTTCACACAGCTTCTAATGGAGTAGAGGCTCTTAAAGTTCTAAAAGACCAAGAAGATATAGACCTTGTAGTAAGTGACGTAATGATGCCTGCAATGGATGGTTTTGAGTTAACAAAAGCCATAAAATCAGATGTTAACTTTAGTCACATTCCTATTATTCTTTTAACAGCTAAAGTATCAAGTGAAGCAAGAACAGAAGCTTTAGAATATGGTGCTGATGTATACATATCAAAACCATTCTCTTCAAAAATGCTCATTCTTCAAATAAAGAACCTTCTAAAACTTAAGCAGTCCGTTCAGAAAACAATTCTAACCGAGACCTCTGTAGATGTAGAAAAACTCTCTATTTCTACTAAAGATAAAGAGTTTATGAACAAACTATATGAGGAAATTGACTTCCATCTTTCCGAGGCTGAATTTACCATTGATAATTTAGCACAAACCATGTTTATGAGTCGCTCTAGCTTTTACAGAAAGATAAAAAGTATTACGGGAATGTCACCTAGTGAGTTTTTAATGAAGGTTAGATTAAATAAAGCAGCAGAAATGCTCTTGCAAAATGATTATATTATAAAAGAAGTCTATGAGCAAATAGGATTTAACTCTTCTTCTTATTTTGCTAAATGCTTCAAAGAGCAATTTGGAATGTTACCTAAAGATTATCAAGAAAACAAAGGACAGAATCCTCATTAAATCCAAACTATAAGCATTCAGAATCCCCTTACTAAATTCCAGTAAGGGGATTTCAAGATTAAAATGCATTAAGTTTTACAAATCTCTTGATTCTATTTTTTTAAATTGAACTGATGTTTTTTAGTTGTATTTCCTTTTTCATCTTTTATTATCACTTCCATTTTGTCATCTAATATATCACAAAACACTCCACTCTTATTATCATTTACAAGAGTAGGAAAATTCACGTTATCACTTGCAGGAGAAAAAAAGTAAGAGTGAATATGGCCACTTAGCATTAAATCAATATTTGCTTTGTTTAACAAAGGCATAAACTTCTTCTGTAAATCTACATTGCCATGCCAAGAACCTTTCATTGGAGGTACATGCAAAACTACAATACGAGCTCTTGCCTTTTTAAATTGTTCCGTATTTATAACTTCACTGATCCATTCTGCCTGTTTCGTTCTATATGAATCATAGTCAGCTGTACCACTATATTCAATGTCAGAGTCAGGTTTATCTTCACCTCCATCTAATACAAGAAAAGCTACATTCCCGATATATTGAACATAATAAAAGCTTCCAGTTTCTGTAGGAAAATAACTCATTAGCTTATACGAATAGTTGCCTCTTGTTTCATGATTTCCTCTAGCAAAAAGAATGGGTGTTTCTTTAGCAAAACACTCAACAGAAACATCAATATAATCGTCAAATAATTGTTTTTCTGAAGTTATTCTATTAGACATATCCCCATTAAACAACACAAAATCTAAACGCTGAAAATCAGCATCTTTGCATATATTTCTTATCACGGAACTTTGCCCATGAATATCGTTAAACATTAAAAACGAGACGGAGTCATCATGAACTGAATGCGTAGTAAATAAATAAGGTTGTTTACTAAAAACATCACTAGCCACAGTTTTTCCATAAAGGGTGTTTTTTTCTGATTCACCATCTATAACTTCTTTAGAAAAGATACGATACCTATAACTCTCATTAGGCTCTAAATTATCAACTCTTATACTATGAAGAGTCTTATGAGTAAACCTTCTACCATGTAATTCATCATAATAAGCACTACGTTCTTCTTTATAAAAAGAGTCATCTTCATTAGGAGCTATTTCAACCCACGACAAAGCTGGTTTATTGGTAGTCCAAACAATAGTGACTCCATCGTGAGTCATATTGGTTAAATAGGGACCATGATTTATTACAAAATCTTGAGCCTTTAAATTTAAAGTTATAAGAACTATAATTAAAAAAGAGAGTTTTCGTTTCATTTTCATTTACTTAAATAACATAGGAATAAACTTAGATAAATAAATACGCCAATTGCGCCATGTGTGACCTCCTTCTGATTCATAATAGGTGTATGAGTATTTCTTTTCATCTAAATAAGATCTGTAGTTTTTATTCGCTTCATATAAGAAATCGGTTTTACCTATTGCAATCCAATAAACACTTGGATTAGAATCAAATTGCACCTTCAGTTTTTCCTCAATATTACTATAGACTGGTGAATTGGCTCCTTCTCGAGGAAATATCGCAGCCGAAAATAATCCCACATAGTTAAACATATCAGGATATTCCTTTGAAATATGTAGTGAATGAAATCCACCCATAGACAATCCTGCTATAGCTCGACTTTTCTTCTCTTTTTTTACTCTGTAATTATTTTCAATAAACGTAACAATATCTAGAAAACTCTCCTCCATGCTTCCTTCCATTGTCTTAGGTAAATTCGTATTAGGCTGACTAAAACCAAGAGACGACTCTCCAGGGGCAGCTTCTTGAGACACATTACCATTAGGCATTACAACAAGCATGGGTTCAGCTTTACCTTCTGCTATTAGGTTATCCAATATTTGAGAAGCTCGACCTAAAGTCATCCATGCTTCTTCGTCGCCCCCCATACCATGTAATAAATAAAGTACAGGATAATCATAATTACTTTGATTATAACCAGGAGGGGTGTATACTGTTAAACGCCGATTCAATTGTAACCTATCACTATAATACCATTGTTTAATTACGCTACCATGAGCTACATTATTTACTCTATATAATTTAGATTGAGGTCCATCAATTAAGAACAAGTTAGTTAAAGAACGAACGTCCCTAACTAAAAAAACATTATTAGGATCTAAAGCTGTTAGTCCATCAACAATAAAAGAATAACTGTATAACTCATCAGCTAAAACTGAGCTGGTATAACTCCAAACTCCATCCTCATTTTTAATCAGATCTACAACTCCAGGTAATTCATGAGTCCCAAAACCAGGAACTTCTTTTTTTATTCTTGGTAAAAAATCACCTGTTAACTGAACAGTCTCCGCATTAGGAGCATAAAACCTAAAGGTGACACTATTATTTTCATTCACTTCCGGAGACTTAATTTGTTGTGTATGCCAGAGTGCCTCTTGCGAAAACACAACAAAATGAAATGCTAAAGCAAAAAATACTAGGAGTAATCGTTTCATAGACTTAGGATTTAATAATTTCAAAGCTAATATATGTATTCAAAAGAGAAAAACCTTTTAAAAAACTAATAAAAAGAAAAATAAATAAATAAAAATTCAATTTAGCATTTTCAAAGTACATATCAGATAAATAAATTATAAAACAGACTCTATATTTCAGTCTAGGGCATCCCGAGTATATGACTAGGGCATCCGGTTAACATGCCCTAGTCATAAGCATGATATCCCTTAAGCATATATATTGTGATATATACATACAGAAAATCAACTAAAAGATAGAACATTAAACTAAAGAGAAGAAAACAAAGCATTACAATTGTTTTTGAGAAAGAAGAGTTATAGATTTGTGCAAATTTAATATTTAGTACAGATTAGTTGAATGAAAAACACATCACTTCTTCTAATTCCAGGTATGATATAGGAGAAAATCAAAGGAGCTCATCAAAAATTTGACAGGCCATCCTATCAAGATATGAAAAAAAAGCTATATTTGTACCTTCGTACGCATAATATGCAAACATTATAATAAAAATTCAAAGAATAAAAACAAAAGTAACATGCAAAACAAAGGATTTGTAAAGGTTTTTGCGGTATTACTAACACTAGTATCTCTTTATTGCCTATCGTTCACCTTCGTTTCTCAACATTACATGAGCAAGGCGAAAAAAGTGGCTAATGGAGATCCCGTTCTAGAGCAGGAGTATTTAGACTCCATCTCAAATGAGACCGTGTGGTTAGGAGCGACCTTCAAAAAAGTTCGTGAAAATGAAATTAGTTTAGGTTTGGACCTTAAAGGAGGTATGAATGTAATCCTTGAGGTTTCTGTGCCTGATGTTATCAGAGCATTAGCAGACCATAAATCTGATCAAGATTTCAACGAAGCAGTTGATTCAGCAGCTGAATTAGCTACTAAGAGTCAAGAAGACTTTATTTCTTTATTTATTAAAGAATATGCAAGATTAGCTCCTAAAAAAAAGCTAGCAGAACTTTTTGCTACACAACAACTAAAAGATAAAGTTAATCAACGAACAGAAGATGCTGAAGTTGAAAAAGTGTTAAGAGCAGAAGTAAAGGCAGCTATCGGAAACTCATACAATGTTCTCCGAACTCGTATAGACCGTTTTGGTGTAGTACAACCTAATATTCAAACACTAGAAGGCAGCTTGGGACGCATCATGATTGAACTGCCAGGTATTAAAGAACCTGAACGTGTTAGAAAGTTATTACAAGGTTCTGCAAACCTAGAATTTTGGGAAACATATACACCTAGAGAATCTGTTCCTTTTTTGCAAACAGCTGATGCTACACTTCGTCAGTTACTAGCTGCGAACTCTCCTGCAACAGAAGAAAAAGAAGCTACTGAAGAACCCACAGAACAGGCAGAAGTTCAAAAAGAAACTATAAGCGTAGCAGATAGCTTAGCTGCCGCCTTAAAAGGTGAGACGAAAGCAACTACAGCAGAAGATATTGAACGAGCTAAAAAAGAGCATCCATTACTATCTCTATTACAACCTAATACAGGTGGACAAGGTGGTGCTGTTGCGGGATATGCTCATTACAAAGATACTGCTGAAATCAACAGATATCTTCAAATGAAAGAAATACAAGCAATATTTCCTAGAGATTTAAACTTTAAATGGGGAGTATCTGCTGCAGAATTTGACAAAAAAGAGCAAATTTATGAGTTATATGCTATTCGTTCTACAGAGCGTGATGGTAGAGCTCCATTAGAAGGAGATGTTGTAACTGATGCTAGTGATACTTTTGATAATTACAATCGTCCTGCTGTAAGTATGACAATGAACTCGGATGGTGCACGTCGTTGGGCTCAATTAACAAAAAAGAATATAAATAAATCAATTGCCATTGTCCTTGATGACTACGTATATTCAGCACCTAATGTAATGAACGAAATTACAGGCGGTAGCTCACAAATTACAGGTAACTTTACTTTAGACCAAACAAAAGACTTGGCAAACGTACTTAAAACAGGAAAAATGCCTGCTCCTGCACACATTGTACAAGAAGATATTATTGGTCCTTCACTAGGACAAGCATCTATTAATGCAGGTATTATTTCATTTATTATTGCGTTAGTCTTATTAATGATTTTCATGTGTGTTATTTATGGAGTCATTCCAGGAATGATTGCTAATAGTGCACTGTTATTAAATCTATTCTTTACACTAGGTATTTTGGCTTCATTCCAAGCAGCATTAACAATGTCAGGTATTGCAGGTATTGTGCTAGCCCTTGGTATGGCTGTAGATGCTAACGTGTTAATTTATGAGCGTATAAAAGAGGAGTTAGTAGCAGGAAAAGGAATTAAAAAATCATTATCCGATGGTTACTCTAATGCATTTTCCGCTATTTTTGATGCTAACTTAACATCTATCATAACCGGTATTATATTGTTCTGGTTTGGTACAGGACCGATTCGTGGTTTTGCTACTACATTAATAATAGGTATTATTTGCTCATTCTTTACAGCAGTTTTCTTAACTCGTATTGTTTATGAACACTTTTTAGCAAAAGATAAGTTCCAAAACTTAACTTTTACTACATCAATATCTAAAAACATATTAGTTAATCCAGCCTATCGTTTCGTATTAACTTTTACTACATCAATATCTAAAAACATATTAGTTAATCCAGCCTATCGTTTCGTAGAGAATAATAAAAAAGCGTTATCAGTTACTGGAATCGTACTAATTATCTGTATTAGTGCAATAGCAATAAGAGGTTTAAGTCAAAGTATTGATTTTACAGGTGGTAGAAACTTCCAAGTACAATTTGTAAATCCTGTTGAACCAGAAGAGGTTAGATCTTTAATCTTAGATAAGTTCGAAGGAGCTAACGTTAGTGTTCTTGCCATTGGTACCGATAAACGTACTGTGCGCATTAGTACAAACTATAGAATAGAAGAGAGTAGCAATACTATTGATTCAGAAATAGAAGCTTACCTATATGAGTCACTCAAACCTTTATTAACTGATGATATCCCTTTAGATGTATTTATTGACAGAGAAAACTACACTGGTGGAAGTATTGTTAGTTCACAAAAAGTTGGACCTAGTATTGCTGAGGATATTAAAATTGCAGCTATTTGGTCTGTAGTCCTAGCTGTTTTTGCTATTGGATTATATATACTTATACGATTTAGAAACATAGCATTTAGTGTAGGTTCTGTTGTTGCATTAATTGGTGATACTTTAATGATTCTTGGAGTTTATGCGCTTTGTTGGGGATGGATGCCATTTTCATTAGAAGTTGATCAAACATTTATTGGAGCTATTCTTACAGCTATTGGTTACTCCATTAATGATAAAGTCGTTATTTTTGACCGAGTTAGAGAATATATTAATTTATATCCTAAACGTGGATATAAGGAGTTGTTTAACTCTTCACTAAATACAACGCTATCACGTACTATTAACACTTCATTTAGTACACTATTAGTACTATTGTGTATTTTTACTTTAGGAGGCGACTCTATTCGTAGTTTCTCCTTTGCAATGATACTTGGTGTTATTTTTGGTACTTTATCATCATTATTTGTAGCTTCTCCTATTGCATTTTACATGCTAAACAGAGGAGATAAAAAAATAAAGAATTAGATAATGCATAAATCCTATTATTAGATTCTAATAATACAATAATAAAAAAGCAAAAGGGGTGGAAAATTTCACCCCTTTTGTTTTTTTATTTACTAAACGAACATCAATCTAGATAAAACAAAATAGAATCATCGAAAAAAGATACTTCTGTGATAAGCAAAACAAGTACAAACTAGAATTGGATAATACTTAAAGAGAATCGATAAATAGGTTGAGAAGATATAGGTAAATTAAAAATTATCCCCCTATTATGCTGATCATTGATAACCTAATCTTTTAGTAGTCTCGCCGGGAATCGAACCCGGATCTAAAGTTTAGGAAACTTCTATTCTATCCATTGAACTACGAGACCAAAAAAACATGGACTTGATTGTAATGCAAAGATAAAGTAAAGTGATTGACTACACAAGCCTTTTTTGTTTATAAAAATTCAACAGTACTGTATATTTAAAGAATAATTAACCATTACAAACTCCAAGAGTGTAAATTTATGCATCAAAAAAAGTGAATATTCACCTTAGTAATGATTTATTAAACTAAATAAAAGTAGACTAATTAAGTTATATACTATTGATAACAAACACATTAACAACACAACTAATAATATATTTAAATAAAAAATAGGCTTTTTGCTTTGTAAATTAATACACTTTTATCATCTTTGTTATTACTTCAAAAATCATTTTACACATTTTATTTATTAAAAAAACACAAATATGGCAGATAAGATGACCATAAAAGATTTAGAACAAGTAGTTGTTCGTTTTGCTGGTGATTCGGGCGATGGTATGCAACTAGCAGGAACTATCTTCTCCAATGTATCAGCTATTTTAGGAAACGACATAGCTACTTTCCCTGATTATCCTGCGGAAATAAGAGCTCCTCAAGGAACACTAAGTGGTGTATCTGGCTTCCAAGTACATGTAGGATCTGATAAAGTTTATACTTCGGGAGATCAATGTGATGTATTAGTAGCAATGAATCCTGCTGCACTAAAGACAAACATTAAATTTACAACAGCTAATTCTATTATTATTATAGATGCAGACTCTTTTGGCAAGAAAGATTTAGAAAAAGCATTATATAAAACAGAAGATGCTATCAAAGAGTTGGGTATTACCAATCAAGTGGTAGAAGCCCCTATCACTTCTCTATGTAGAGAAAGTTTGAAAGATAGTGGGATGGATAATCGCTCTATATTACGAAGTAAAAACATGCTAGCTTTAGGGCTTATTTGTTGGCTCTTTAATTATCCATTAAAGCATCCCGAACAAATGTTGAAAGATAAGTTTTCTAAAAAACCTGAAATAGCAAAAGCAAATATTAAAGTCTTAAATGACGGATATAATTATGGCCATAATATACATGCTAGTGTTTCTACTTATAGAATAGAGTCTGGTGCTAAAAAAGAAAAAGGAATCTACACGGATATTAATGGTAATTTAGCCACTGCATATGGACTAATTGCTGCTTCAGAAAAAGTCAATCTTCCATTATTTCTTGGTTCTTATCCAATTACACCAGCTACAGATATATTACACTATCTCTCGCAATTCAAAGAATTAGGCGTTGTTACTGTACAATGTGAGGATGAAATTGCAGGATGTGCTAGTGCCGTAGGTGCTTCTTTTGCGGGTTCATTAGCAGTGACCACGACATCTGGTCCAGGTGTATGTTTAAAAAGTGAGGCTATCAACTTAGCAGTTATGGCAGAGCTTCCGTTGGTTGTTATTAATGTTCAGCGAGGGGGACCTTCTACAGGACTACCTACAAAAAGTGAACAAACCGACTTACTGCAAGCCATGTATGGTAGAAATGGTGAAACTCCACTAGTTGTCATTTCAGCCACATCTCCTGTTAATTGTTTTGACTCAGCTTATATGGCTTGTAAAATAGCCTTAGAACACATGACTCCTGTTATTTTATTAACTGATGGATACATAGCTAATGGTTCTGCTACCTGGAGATTACCAGACTTAGAAAATTATCCTGCTATTCAGCCTCCCTATGTAGAAGAAGGTATGCAAGATAATTGGTCGCCATACCAAAGAAATGAAAAAACGAAAGTTCGCTACTGGGCAAAGCCTGGATTGAAAGGTTTTGAACATCGACTAGGAGGACTTGAAAAAGATTACAATACAGGAGTTATATCTACCGAGGCAAACAACCACCAAAAAATGGTAAATACTAGACAGGCTAAAATAGATTACATAGCGAATTGTATTCCTGAGCTAGAAGTTCAAGGAGATAAAGATGCAGATCTACTTATAGTTGGATGGGGTGGAACTTATGGACACCTATATTCTGCTTTGCAACAAATGCAAAAAGAAAATAAAAAAGTTGCACTTGCTCATTTCCAATTTATTAATCCGCTACCTAAAAACACAGAAGAGGTGTTGAAGAAGTACAAAAAAGTTGTAGTAGCAGAGCAAAACAATGGGCAATTCGCTCTAATTCTAAAAGGCAAAATTGACGGATTAAACCATGTACATCAATTTAACCGAGTGAAAGGACAACCCTTTAATGTAGGCCGTATGGTTGAGGAATTCACTAAAATTTTAGAGGAGAAATAATTATGAGTCAGCAAAAATATACAAATCAAGATTATAAAAATGAGTTGAATGTAAAATGGTGTCCAGGTTGTGGAGACCATGCTTTACTAAACTCTCTTCATAGAGCCATGGCTGAAGTGGGTATTGCACCCGAACAAACGGCTGTAATATCTGGTATCGGTTGCTCCTCACGTTTACCCTACTATATGGGTACTTATGGATTTCATACTATTCATGGACGAGGTGCTGCTGTTGCCACAGGAGTAAAGGTAGCCAATCCCGAATTAAGTGTATGGCAAATATCGGGTGATGGAGACGGATTAGCTATTGGTGGCAACCATTTTATTCATGCATTACGTAGAAACATCGATATTAATATAGTCCTATTAAACAATCAAATTTATGGTTTAACAAAAGGACAATACTCACCTACTTCTCCAAGAGGAATGGTTACCGTATCATCTCCTTATGGAACTGTTGAAGACCCTTTTCGTCCTGCAGAACTCATTTTCGGAGCAAGAGGAAACTTCTTTGCGCGTTGTGTAGATGTTGATATAGCCTCATCTGTTGAGGTTTTAACTGCATCCGCAAAACATAAAGGTGCTTCTGTTGTTGAAGTTCTTCAAAATTGTGTTATCTTTAATAAAGGTTCGCAAAGTCATGTAGCTACACGTGCCGATCGTGCAAAAAATGCAATTTACTTAGAGCACGGTAAACCTATGATTTTTGGCGAAAATAACGAACGAGGCATTATGCAAGATGGATTTAATCTAAAAGTTGTAAATCTGGGTGAGAACGGAATTACAGAGAAGGATTTATTAATTCATGATGCACACTGCACTGATAATACACTTCACATAAAACTAGCATTAATGGAGGGACCTGATTTTCCTATTGCACTTGGTGTAATTCGGGACGTTGTTGCTCCAACCTATAATGACTGTGTATATCAACAGATAGAAGAGGTTAAACAAAAAAAGAAAAATAGAACATTAAAAGAATTACTCTTAGCGGGTAATACTTGGGAAGTTAAATAAGCAATTAATTAACAGCACTTACCTAAAAAGCGTCAATATGCATTTTTTGCTATTGGCGCTTTTTTAATATTCCACCATAGCTAAAGTTAAAAAACTAATAGAAACTTTAGGAACAGCTGATAAAACAGTAGCACAAGCCGTAAGAGTTGCGCCCGTAGTTACCACATCATCAATTAATAAAACATGCTTTCCACATAACTCAGATGATGAAACAAGTTGAAATACATCTTTAATATTTTCTTGTCTATCCCACACCGATTTTTGGGTTTGCGTTTCTGTGTATTTATTTCTGATTAAACTTTTAGTGTTTATTGGAAGCGATGCAATTCTTGAAACACCTTTTGCAATCCACTCACTCTGATTATACCCTCTAAGCTTTAACTTGTCTGGATGTAATGGAACAGGAATAATAACATCTATAGAATCAAAAAAATGAGAGGTGTTAATTATCTCACTAGTCATTGTGGCTGCTATTGACTCCCCTATCTCTTTTCTTCCTTTATATTTTAACTGATATAATAGCTGTTTATAACGACTTCCTTTACGATAATAAAAAAAGGAGGTTGCCCTCCTTATCTCTACTTTACCCCAGAACAATTGTTCCATAGCATTATCGGGTTGTAAATGAAATTGAGTGCGAGGCAAACTTACAGCACAATCTAAGCACAAAACATCTTCTTGTTGCAACAAAACAGATTTACAAACCGTACAATATCTTGGAAAAAACAAAGACAACAACGATGATATCCATTTTTTGATGACCATAAACTTTTACTCTTTTAATCCGCTTAAAATAACGAATAGGCTAAAATAAATACAACCACTACATACCTTTAGGTAAACACGCTTGAACAATCTGGAGTAGATCTTTATGCAAATAACCGTTAGTAGCTATAATATGATGCCCCGTTTGATAAAATGAATCACCATAAAAATTAGTAACTTCTCCACCTGCCTCTTTTACAATTAAAGCTCCAGCAGAAAAATCCCACTCCTGAACAAATGCTTCCAACCAGGCATCCAGTCGCCCTAAAGCAACATAACAAATACCTACTGCAGCCGAACCATTCATACGTATTCCGCCCACTTGACCATACAGTTTATCTATCAAATATAATCCAGTCCTCTTATAATCCTCGGCATTATAAGGTAGCTCAGTAACTAAAAACGCATTTTGTAATGTTTGTAACTTAGATACATGAATAGAAGAATTATTCATATAAGCTCCCCCTCCTTTCCATGCATAAAAACACTCATCACGGCAAACCTCATAGACTACACCCACCAACACCTCTTCTTGTTGNTTCAATGCTATACTAACACCGTAAGGAGCCTCATCATGAATATAGTTAGTTGTACCATCTAAAGGATCAATAATCCAACAAAAATCTTCTCCACTATACGTAGCGGTTCCCTCTTCGGCTATAAAACCAGCTTCAGGTAATAAATCAGACAATAATTTCACTAACTTATGTTCTGCTGTTTTATCAACATAAGAAACATAATCATTCGAGTTCTTCTCTTCTACATCCGAAATTGTAAACTCTAATCGCTCATTTCTTAAATAACAACCTATCTCTTTTGCAATAGAACAAACATCTCTAGTTAACTGCTGAAGATTTACCATCTTGTTTTAAATTTAGTTATACTAACAAAGATAATAATTGCAGAATTATATCACTAACAATAATTGAGCTATTCCTCCTATCTATAAAAACTCCTTAATACAAATAAAGCATATGACCTAGTCATCCCATCGACTTGCCTAGGGCATATGGAGTGGATGCCTAGGGCAAACAAAGTGGTGGTCTTAGGTAACCTAAAACAGGACTCTTTTAATTACTCGTAATCACTACTGTCCACTAAAAATATTGCACCGTAAAATAGTTGACTGAAAAGATAAGTCAATATGGCCTACACGACAGTGTAGGGCAGGTTGCCTTGCTTA
>JGI24708J26588_10002245_pt1 | contig 14713 bp, 14 predicted proteins | sample BioPla1DNA2_FD_26588 | JGI IMG/M metagenome (IMG submission 26588) | reverse complement strand
TCGAAAACAGGGGGTCATTGTTATTTTTATTAAAAAACTATGTAACCCCAGATAAATAAAGGTTTTGAAGGAAAAAAGGGGTGTCAGACTTGACACTACCTTTATTTTGAGAGGAGAAGCAATATGAGAAAAAAATTATCAATTCTACTTGCAATTATGCTATCAGCAATGGTTGTTTTGGCTGCATGTGGTACCAAGGTAAGCAATGAGCCAGGGAACGAGGGCAACAAGGCTACGGAAAATAACGATAAGCAAGGTTCTGCAAATGAAGACAAGGATCAGAAGGATGCTAATGAGGACAATACATTTAAGGTTGGTATGGAAGCGGGTTATGCACCATTTAACTGGACACAAATAGATGATTCCAATGGTGCTGTGGCAATTGAAGGTTCCGCAGAATATGCCGGTGGCTACGATGTAGAAATAGCAAAACTTATTGCCGAAGGTCTAGGAAAAGAATTAGTGATTGTTAAGACAAAATGGGATGGTCTTGTACCAGCATTGCTTTCTGGAAAAATTGATGCAATTATCGCAGGTATGTCTCCCACAGCAGAGCGTATGGAGACGATTGATTTTTCAGATAATTACTACAAATCAGATCTTGTAATGGTGGTAAAGAAGGGAAGTGCTTATGAAAATGCAACTTCCATTCAGGATTTTTCTGGAGCGAAAATTACAGCACAACTAAACACCTTCCATTACACCGTGATTGATCAAATTGAAGGTGTAAAGAANCAAACCGCTATGGATTCCTTCCCGGCTATGCGTGTTGCCTTGGAAGCAGGAGCCATTGACGGATATGTTTCAGAGCGTCCGGAAGGNATCAGTGCATCATCTGCAAATGAAAACTTTGTNATGGTTGAATTTGAGGAAGGTTTTGTTACCTCAGATGATGANACAGCTATNGCCGTTGGACTAAGAAAGAATAGTGATTTAACAGAAAAAATCAATGAGATTTTAGCAGGCATTTCCATCGATCAACAAACTGAGATTATGGATGCGGCTATTTTGAATCAGCCAGCAGCAGAATAATTTAGGTGATTTGAGGCTGTCCTATAGGGAAATTTCGGACAGCCTCTTACTATGTGGCTCTTACAAAGTACTTTAACAAAAAAGGTTTTAACAAAGTGACTTTAACAAAGAGGCTTTTATAATGTAGCCCTTACTAGTTATTGATCATGGTTATTGGATTTGAATTTAAGTTTTAAAATTGTTGATTAAAGAGAAAGGCTGGGTGTAGTTTATGTCTTGGGATTGGTTAGTAAAAATAGTAACCAAGAGTTGGCCCATGTTCCTAAGGGGAGCAGGAATGACCCTTTATATTTCCATTATAGGAACCATCATGGGGGCAATTATCGGATTATTGATCGGATCCATTCGAACAATTCCGATGCCAGAAAGAGGATTTAAAAGAGTTATCTTAAAGATAGTGAATGCGTTTTTAGCAATTTATGTGGAGTTTTTCCGTGGTACTCCCATGATTGTGCAATCTATGGTTATCTATTATGGGTCCTTAATGGCATTAAATATTGATATGGATAGAACTTTTGCAGCACTTTTTATTGTTTCGATTAATACCGGTGCTTATACAGCAGAAATCGTTCGTGGTGGCATCATATCCATTGATAAAGGCCAATTTGAAGCGGCTCATGCAATTGGAATGAATCATACAAAAACGATGTTTCATGTAATATTGCCTCAGGTAGTGCGTAATATTTTACCTGCTATCGGTAACGAATTTGTAATCAATATCAAAGATACTTCCGTACTCAATGTAATTTCAGTGACGGAATTATTCTTCCAGGCTAGTTCCATTGCTGGTAATAATTTTAGATATTTTGAAGTTTATTTTGTCGTATGTATCCTTTACCTGATTATGACACTAACCGTAACTCGTATTTTACGTTATATCGAAAAGAAAATGGATGGTCCGGATAATTTTGTTGTAATACCTGGAAACCAGATGCAGGTCTTAAAACCGGGAGATATGTAAATGAATCAATTCGTTGCAATCGTATGAAGTAGAAATGAGGTAAGGTATGGAAAAAGTAGTTGAAATACAACATTTAAGTAAATCCTTTGGAAGCAATTTGATTTTAAAAGATATCGATTTTTCAGTAAATAAAGGTGAGGTAGTTTGTATTATTGGGCCTTCTGGTTCCGGTAAATCAACCCTGCTTCGTTGTATCAATTTATTGGAGAAACCCAGCGGTGGCAAGATTATATATAAGGGAGAAGATATCTTAGACCATAAGCATGATATTTATGCTTATCGGACCAAGCTGGGAATGGTGTTTCAGCAATTCAATCTCTTTAATAACCATAATGTATTAAGCAATTGCATGGTTGGACAGATTAAGGTTCTGAAGCGTTCCAAGGAAGAGGCAAAAGAAGTTGCCATGAAATACCTAAAAATAGTAGGTATGGATCAATACATCAATGCAAAACCGAAGCAATTNTCCGGTGGTCAAAAACAGAGGGTTGCCATCGCCAGAGCACTTTCTATGGAACCGGATGTAATGTTGTTTGATGAGCCAACTTCAGCTTTGGATCCAGAAATGGTTGGCGAGGTATTAAATGTTATGAAGGAATTGGCCAATAGTGGATTGACAATGCTGGTTGTGACCCATGAGATGGGATTTGCCAAAGAAGTGGCCGAACGTGTGGTATTTATGGATGGTGGTGTCATTGCCGAAGAGGGGACACCAGAACAGATCTTTAACAATCCAAAAGAAGCACGAACCAAGGAGTTTTTAAAACGAGTATTAAAGCAGGGAATCTAAGGAATCGAAGCAAGAGTCTCCTTTCTGCCTAGAATATTTGGAAACATTTTTTTGATTATAGGCTAGTATTGGATGAATGGTAAGCTAGTTTACTTGAATTCTCTCTTGATAACTTATATAATAAACACATATTGTTGGTAAGATGAAACTATGATTAGGTGCTTGTAGAAGGTTCGCTTTGTGCAGGTGCCTAATCTTTTATATAGGTTAGAAATCAAGTGAAAGATTGAATGAACAATGAATTGAGTACTTCGCTGAAGATCTAGCTTCCAGTTTAAGAATTGTGTAACTCACTTTTTGTTTTTATACAGGATAATCTTCACTAAAAGATTAGATTTTATTAGGAGGGATTGAGGATGAATAATTACAGACTTCTAATTCAATATGATGGGGGAAGGTACAAGGGTTGGCAGAGGCTTGGAAACGAGGAAAATACCATTCAAGGTAAGATTGAAAATGTCCTTAGTAAAATGGTAGGAGAGCCCATAGAAATAATTGGAAGCAGTAGAACCGATGCCGGGGTTCATGCCTTGGGTCAGGTGGCCAATTTTAAAATTGTCAAAAGTATACCGGAAGAAGAAATCAAAGCTTATATGAACCATTATCTCCCTAATGATATCAGTATTCTAGAGGTCACAAAGGTGAGTGAACAATTTCATGCCAGATTCCATGCCAAGGATAAAACCTATCTATATAAGATTTGGAACCAGGAGCATTCCAATCCATTTATGCGCAAATACAGTATGCACATTCCTGAAAAATTAGATGTCAAGAAAATGATAGAGGCAAGTCAGCATTTTATTGGAGAACATGATTTTACCGCTTTTTCCAATGCAAAATCCAAGAAAAAATCCATGGTTCGAAGGATTTTATCCATTGAGATAAATGAAGAGGAGGGCTTTATCAACATTCGAATAAGAGGGGATGGCTTTCTCTACAATATGGCTCGTTGGATGCTAGGTACCCTAGTGGGAGTCGGTCTAGGAGAGATTGAGGCTCAAAGTATTCCAGAAATCATATTATCAAAACAACGAAATCGAACTGGAAATATAGCGGAAGCCTGTGGCCTGTATTTGGAAAGAATTAATTATTAAAATATAAAAAAGCATTATGAAAGTAATGGTTTCCAGACTTTCGGTAAGAATAGCCGATTGATGGAAGCCTTGTTTTTTATCTACTATTTAAAACACACGCAAGAAGTATTTTTTCAAAATACGATGTTTCAAGCCGTGCGGAGCTCATTAGCACCCTGCTTTACACTTTTGTTCAAGTAAGTGTTTTTGTAAAGCTATTCTATTGAGATTTTGTAATTGCTTTTAAATACATAGTATAGTACATTTTATTTAGAGGTAAAAAATTTGTTTAAGGAGATGGATTTAGTGGATTTTTTTTTAATATGGTTAGTACCTTTTTCAATAGTCTTAATATTATTGTTTTATCTTTTATGGATCAATGGCTATCTGATAAATAGTAGAAAAACCGCTATTTTATTCGTAGGTTCATTTAGGCGGAAAAAAAGATGTAAGATTAAATTCAAATCTTGTAATGGTTATATTAAAAAAGTGCTTAAATTAAGAGAAAGTCGCAATTATAAATTTACATTAAACAGTAATATTACAAAAGGAGATGTCACGGCTGAAATACAGGACGTAAACAAAAAGATATTATTACAGTTAGATAAAAATAATCCTGAAACAGCTATAAATTTAGAGAAAAATCATCGGTATTATCTCGTTTTAAGGTTTGTAAAAGCAGACGGTGAATTGGACCTTACTTGGAATTAGAACTAATTAAGCAAAGGTAAATAGATGGTTAATATATGTCTTAAAATCAAAGGTTTTCAGACTTCAGTAGAATTACTGATAGCTGGAAACCTTATGTTATCCTACTGATAAATGAATAGGACGAAGATAAAGGATGTCTGTAAAAACTTAGAGATATCAAGTTAAAAATATTTGTCTTGAAAAAGTAATATGGTAAACAGCACTTAGAAGCCTGCATTAAAAAGCGAGTGCAGGCCGTATGAAGCACTGATTAATGAAGAAGAAATATTCAAAAATTGCAACCATGAGAATAAGAGTATGAGTAATACGAATAGCATGGTTAATATCAAGGTGTTTTTGAATTTATTTGAAAGGGATCGTTTATATAACACTTCGAAAGAGAGTTAAAGTGAAGTCTTTTTTTGTTATTTTTTACGAAATATTTAAACCAAATACGACTTATTTCACTATAAAGGGTGGTAAATTGACAATAATTTGTTAATAAGTTACAAAAACACCCAAAATAATCGTTAATTTTGAAGTATTTACAAAAAGTAATACATAAGATATTATAAATATATCGTTTCACCTATCTATTCTACCAAATCTACCAAGTCGTAAGACTATCTATTTTATTCCCGCTATAAAATACCTAGGGGAGGATTCTGTTTAAAATGAAGATAGCATTTTGGAGTAATGTAAATGATTATGGTATGGTTTCGTCCAATTTGGCAGCAATTAGCGTTGCCAGCGTTATACGTTTTCCGTATAAAATTGTTACATTCGAAAATCACTTAAAATACAATAGTTTGGGAAGAGCATATTTAGGCAATAATCATCCACCCATGCTTCATGATGTTGGAACAAATTATTATGAAGGAGATGGGATTGAGGGATTAACTAGAAAAATTTATCGTGGAAATTATGAGCCTAGAGCAATCCATAGATACATTAAAGACGTAATTCACAAACATCTCTATTATATTCCCAAAAACAGAGTCGTACATACAGAAATCTTTGATTATGAATTTAACTATTGTTTTATACAGCTACAACATATACTAAGATCATATGTTGATATATGTCTAATTGANACAGCTTCNTATAACTGTCTAAGTACAAAAACTATTTTAGATCAAGCAGATCTAGTTGTTGTAAATCTCAATCCGAATCCAGATTTCCTTGAGGATTTCTTTCTAAATTACTCCTCGTTGATACCAAAAGCAATTTTAATTATTAGCAGTAACAACAATCGATCGATACATAAAAGAAGTGCAATGCTACTTAGAAAACATGAAATTCCAAGAGGGGACATTTGTATACTTCCTATGAATGAAGGATATCAAGAAGCATTTCTCTATGGAAATGTTGTGGAATATATTTATTCGAACTATCACTGTAATAAAGACAATCCCAATTATCTGTTTATCCAGGCATTGAAACGGTCTGCCTATACTATGATAAAAAAGGCGGAATACCTATGTTTAAATGAGAAAACTGGTAAATAAAAAAGGATATTCATGAGGTAGTAAATGAGAATAAAAAAGAGAATACGAAAATCCTACAGGCAAAATATTTTTGTTGTTTTGCTTTGTATAGTTGTAATAGGTGGAGCAGCAGTATTTACATGTATATTTTTTACGGATCAAATTCGATACTATTATGTANCTCAATTAAATGAGGCTAATTGTGTAATTGAACAGAATCAGAAAGTTATTTATGTAGCCTCAACTGATATCATGCCAGGGGATTATATTACAAAAGAAAATATTGAAAGAATATCTGTTTTTACTTCGCAGTCGGAGAAGGTTTTTATATCTCAGGATGATATCGGGAAATTAGCATTAATCAACATCCCTGAAGGTACACATATCACAAATATGATGCTGACTGAGAATGTTGTGGCATCTCAAGTAAGAGAGGTTGCCTATAATATGATACACATCAGCTCTAATATATGGAGCAATGATACCGTTGATCTACGCATATCCTATCCCAATGGTGAGACTTATATTGTACTTTCAAAAAAGATAGTTCAAAAATTGGATACAGACACCTCTACATGCATATTTTGGCTTGACGAGGAGGAATTGCTGCGAATGTCTGCTGCCATCGTTGATGCTGGATTATATTCTGGAACAAAACTGTATCTAACAAAGTACATAGAACCGAACATCCAAGGGGCTTCGATTGTAAATTATACACCAAGCTTGTCCATTCTCACCTTAATAGAAAATGACCCTAATATCGTAGATCGATGTTCTCAAAAATTAAATAAGGATCTTAGAAAAGCATTAGAGAATCGCCTGGCCGATAATATGGAACTGGATGTATCTGAAATTAGTTGGGACATTAATTCTAANCTGTTCACANTTTCCGACGATACTAAAAAGAACAATACTAATTCTATAGAAAAAGTCAATGAGGAGAGGGAAATAAGTAATGATATGGAGGATAAGGAAATTGAATCCGACTATCTGATTTATATCCAAGAAGAAAGAGCAAAAGAGGGTGAAATCGAATATGGGGAATAATACGGTAGCTTACGTCGGATTGGATAATTTTGATATCATACTATATATCTCACGAGTACTGATGAAGCTTGGGAAAAAAGTATTATTGGTGGATCATTCAGAGACAATGGCAATCAAATATTGTATACCGCAGCCAAAGGGGTTGAATTGCCAAAGAGATATCATTACTTATCAGGGAATTGATTTTACAAGTAAAATCCTTAGCAAACAGATGCAGGAAGAATATGATGATATTTTAATTTTATATGGATATCAAGAGCCGACATCGGATTTAGAGTTATGTAATCGAATTTGTTTTGTTACAGATTTATATATCAGTAATCAAGAGAGGTTAATGAATTTGATCCATGGTTATTCATCAACTGGTGTAAAGGATAAATCCTTATTAATTAAGCATAAGGCAGATATTAAAGTACGATTGGATTATCTTTTTGAATGTTTTCATAAAGAAGTAAATCCAGAAGACATTACGGTTCTTTATTATAATGAAATAGATGAAATAAACGCTCTTGTCTGCCAATATCATGGGGTCTATAAATTTAAAGATATTTCAAAATATATAAAAAATTTTATCTTAGATGAAGTTAAGAAGTTACATCCGGAAATTAGAATAAAGATGATAACGAATGCCTTCCGGCTTGCTAGAAAGGGGAACTAGTATGAAAATTGTATTTTGGTCTCCGATTCATGGACAGGCAGGCACAACTAGCAATCTTCTTGTAACAGCACTGATATCCGGAATTTTGTTAAAGCAAAACTGCCTTTTGATGCAGACACATTTCAATCATAATAATTTGGAGGCTCCATTAATCGGCTGTAATTCATATAGTACTGCAAATTCGGAATTCTTTCGTGATGTTGGTCTTGATGCACTAATACGTAATTTTAAAGCATCTAGGTTAAATAAGGATATTTTAGAGAATTGTTGTATTTCATTGTTTGCCAATAGGATAAGCCTATTGCCTGGAACATCCAAAAGTAATCGAGAGTCCTTTGAAAATGAGATGGATATCCTGGCCATAAAACTTCTTCGGGAAATAGAAGAATATTATGATTACGTATTTTTGGATGTCTGCTCTGGAAAACATCCTTTGTCATTAAAACTAATCGAGGAATCGGATTTAACAATAATAAATCTGAGCCAGAATATGGAGATAGTATCTTCGTTTTTTACCACTTATCCAGAGTTAGCTCTGAAACAAGTCTTTTATCTGATTGGAAATTATGACCGAAATTCCAAATACAACATCCACAATATTCGTAGATCTTATTTTAAATATATTACCAGAAAAAATTCTGCTGTAATTCCATATAATACGGCCTTTATGGATGCCCAATGTGATGGTAAGGTAATTGAATTTATTAGAAAATACTTGGATTGTGGAAAAAAGAATACAAACTATTATTTTATTTCAAAATCAATAGCAGCTTCAGAGAAACTTCTAAAAGTTGCCTCCTTGGAAAAAGGTCATCAGAATGGAGCTTATAAATATGGGCGGTTCATTAAGCAATAATCTATTAATATGTTTCATTGTCATAATAACTCTTGTTATCATTTACTTTATATTTAAAAAGGATAAAGATTATGATACCGAGGTGAAGCAGGAAAATATTTATTCCATATCTTATTTAAAAGAAGGGATACGATCTCTGTTTAACGAGATTATCAATCAAAATATTGCAGAGTTGTACTTAAACAAAAAGGAAACAAAAAAGAGGGAACAGCAAAAAATTAGATTAAATACAGCCCTTCGATCCTGTGCTCAAGGAAATATTGGTGAAAAAGAGTTTGTTAAGGATTATATTAAGGATCTTCTGCAGAATCATTTACAGATTAGTGGAGAAACCATAGATGTAGTAATTCCTTTCTCGAAATCAGAGCAGTTAAGTGTCCAAGATAAATTTGAAATTTTATTATATATTATGAAAAGGCAATATTATAATCAAGCATTTGCTAAGATGTGTGAAATCTGTGGATTTGATATGCCTAAGAAGAATGAGTATGGTACATATTATGAAATAACTCGGGAAGATATTGAAGATGCATATTTACAATATAGAAGCTCCTTACGGTATCTTGATAAACTAGAAATACTATCCCAAAGGATCTATCAGGAAACCTACGGATTTTCAGTTATTGATGAGATTAGAGATATGTGTATCGATGGAATATCTGGTGGTGTATCCGGTGTTTCTAGTGAAATGTATGACTATATGGAGGAAGTAATTCAGAATGATCAAGTGGAGAAAGACAAAACATATGATGGTATATGGGTTTTTCTCCATGGGAAGGCCATCCATCTATCTTTTTTAAGCTTTGGGAAGCAAAGCGAACTAATTCGGGTTTGTAAAAACCTATATCGACATGATAATGTTGGTCATTTGACATCGTCCAATGGATATAAACTTACCTATCTTTATGACGGCAGCAGAGTAGTAGTTGTACGACCGAAATTAGCATCCCACTGGGCGTTTTTCTTAAGGAAGTTTGATAGTTCTAAGCATATGTCCATGGACATGCTCATTAAAGATAAAGGGAAGGAAAATGTAATTGAGCTAATGAAATGGATGGTAAAAGGGTGTCTTAATATAATTTTATCTGGAGATCAAAATTCAGGTAAGACAACAGCCTTAAAAGCCATGGTACAGTTTATTGACCAGAGATATCCAATCCGTACCACGGAACAAGAATTTGAATTAGCTCTAAATAATCGATATCCCCATATGAATGTGGTGGCTTTTCGCAGTTGTGATGAGGTAGGAATCATTGATTCTATAAACATACAAAAGAAGACAGATGCTGCCATAATGATCTTAGGAGAGGTAGCAAGCATGGAATTAGCAAATGCTTTTATTACCTTAACACAAGCAGGAACAAAGTCCACCTTATGTACCTGCCATTGTGTAACAACAAAGGATTTAATTGATTACTTCCGTAATGCAGCCTTAGGGTCGGGCACTTTCTCTACGGAGATGATTGCTGAGGAGCAGGTGGCCAACTCAATCAATATTGATATTCATTGGGAAAAATCCGGTGACGGACATCGCTACATTAGCCATATAACAGAGATTGTACCGGATCAAAGCGAGAATGAATGGCCAGAAGATACTTTAGAATGTATTGCAGAAGGTCTGAAACGAATTAATAAAAAAAGAGCCTATGAGCTTAGGGAGATCATTAGATTCGAAGACGGAGAATATCTCATTAAAAACTATCTAAGTAATCGTTTGGTCAATAAAATAATGAAGAGTTTATCAGAAGAAGAAAGAGAAAGATTTATAACATTTCATAATTATATGAAAGCCGTTTCTAACATTTAAGTAAATGGTAATAAGGCTTGGAATAAGCAGCCTTACCTCAGTTCGCAAGCATAAAGATGGAATCTGGCAGCAATAGAATTCTCGCCAATAGAAATTTAGCCAATAGAAATTTAGCCAATAGAAATCTAGCAGTAATAGAATTCTATCATCAATAGAAATCTAGCAGCATAGAATTCCATCACCAATAGAAATCTATCAGCATCAATGGATCATAAATACATAATGAAAAAATGAACTGGAATAAAGCAAATTCAAAATAATAAACATTAGGGTTAAAGGAATTGGTTTCATTGAATAGACAATTACTTCTAAGTATGGCAATTGGAGTAATGATTGTTTTACCTATAGTGGGCTATATCATTCATTTGATAGATCGAAGGGATAAAATACATAAAAACTATAGTGCAACGATTTATTTAAAGAATTCAAAAAGAGATATTACCCACCGGATGTATATTTTCTTATGTCGAATATCGATTGCAAAAAATTATTTGGATAGAATAAGCAGGCGCTATGAAATCCTGTTTCCTGGTGACCAGCGGATGATCGTAGCAAAAACCATGCAAGCAGCGATAACATCTTGGATCTTTTGTATTTTAGGTATAAGCATCGTGTTTTCAACCAACTTAAGTCTGATGAATACGGCTATTGCTAGTTTAATTATCGTAGTCATTGATTGTGAAGTGACCCGATTTTTACTTAAAAGTCTAGAAATAAAATTATTGGAAGAGTTATCTGTATTTGTATCCGATATACGCCATAATTACCATGTTAACCGCATGGTGGATGATGCAATTTTGCTTTCTATGGATGGTCTGGGTTATGAAATGAGGGTTCATGCAAAGAAATTATATGATACCATCACTTCCAATAATCTAAAGGAAGATGTACTAAAATACAATACAACCATCCATAACAAATATTTAAAAACACTGCTATCCTTGTGTATTAATGTTTTAGAATTTAGCGACAAAAGAATAAATGGTCAATCACTTTTTACAAGCAATTTAGATAATTTAAAGAAAGAAATCAACATCGAAATATTAAAACAGAGAAAACTACGATATTTATTTTCAGGAGTATCATTTGTTACTATATTTCCATGCCTTACTCTTGAATTAATAAGAAAATTTGGAATTTCAATGTTGCCAGAACTAGACAGTTTCTATAATGGACGACCTGGTATTGTTTTTGCAGCTTCGATTTTAGTGGTGACTACCATCATATATATACTAAATAATAAGCTTAAAGAGACGAAAGACTTTATTCCAAAAAGATATGATTACCTAAAACGTCTAGAGAGCATTCGGCTTATTAGAAAGGCCTTGGATAATTATACCGATAAGTTTTATGGAAAGATGTTGGTATTAAAGGATGAATTAAAGAGGCTAGGTGAAACAATTACTGCAAGGCAACTACTCTTGCAAAGACTACTATTTTCCATATTAACTTTTTTCATGGTGCTAACCTTTCAAGTCTATATCCATGAAAATAATCGTAGCAATATAGTCAGTAAAGTTAACACGATTTCTTTCTTGACACCAACCAATAACCAAAATCAGATTGAATTAGTGAAAGAGACTTTGCTGAGATATGTCAATCAATTTAAAGATAGTGATGAAGCAAATTTTATCTTGTATGAAAAGATTTATGATGCTATTACAAAGGAAAGAAGGATCCATAGTTCTAAATTAAGTGAGTCAATTGCAAAGGAAGTTTTGAACAGGGTTGAAAAATATAGAAATGAATACTATAAATGGCATGAGCTTCTTCTGTGTATTGGGATCTCTATAATTGCCTACTACATTCCTTATTGGATGATTTTATATAAGAAAAAAATACTGCAAATGAATATGGAAGATGAGGTAAATCAATTCAATTCTATTATTTACATGTTAATGTATCATGACCATATTACAGTGAAAGATCTGCTAGAAGAACTAGAGCTATTTGCAGTGGTATTTAAAAAATCACTCCAAGAATGTATAAATGATTATAATAGGGGGGATATCGAAGCTTTAACGCATATGAAGGAAAATGAAAGTTTCCCACCCTTTCGCCGTATGGTGGATAATCTAATCCGTTGTGACATGATACCCATAGAATTAGCCTTTGATGAGATTGCATCCGACCGTGAAAGTTATCATGATAGAAGGAAATTAGAAAATGAGATATCACTACAGAAGCGATCGGATATTGCCAAACCATTATCCTTTATACCGATGGTATTAGTCATGATTTATCTAATTATTCCATTGGTGATGGAAAGCTTAAAAGAATTAAATAGTTTTAGTGAGACAATTCAAAATATATAAAATTAAGTTTGGGATTTTATAAAAGGAGAGTCAAATTTAGTATGAAAACAAACCATATGTCTGATGTTACAAAAGTTCTAATATTGGTTGCCACAGTTATTGTTGTATGTGTAATTTGTGCCATTGGTTTCAAGATGGTCAATGAAGGAAAATCTGCAGTAAATGCAAGTACCAATAACTTTAATAATATGACATCTCAATACAGTGATATTGATAAAGCCATTTATAATGGTGCAACCGTACAGGGAAGTGAAGTTGTAAATTTGATTAAGAAGGCGGAAAGTAAGAATGGAGATGAATATCTAGCCATAGGGGTACTCACCTTGGCTCGGAAGGAAGGAATCAGGGAAACTGCGACTGACAGAGATTATACATATTATAATAAGATATATTCAGAAAATGGGGAAGGAATGTTAGATGCATCCTCAACCTACAGCGAAGCCGTGGAAAACAAACCTAATCCAGAAGCCTTAAAAGATTATATCAATCCCTCGGCACAATTTCAGGGAGAAGTAAAAAAAGATAATAATGGTTTAATCATTTGTATCCAATTCACACAGCTTAATTAAACCCATACTTGTTGTTGCAAACAACATAAGGCATGAGGTTAATTATATAATTTTTTTCTTATCTAGTTCTGGGGCATAATACTCAAGATAATTTCTACTTATCTAATTATGAATTCTTAAACCCCAATCTGTGGGGGATTATGATAAAAGCATTAAAATGCTTTGCATACCCCCACGTCTAATCTTCTATTAGAGGAAGGAGAATCTATGAAAACAAATCATATGTCCGATGTTACAAAAGTTCTAATATTAGTTGCCACAGTTATAGTGGTATGTGTAATCTGTGCTATCGGTTTTAAAATGGTGAATGAAGGTAAGTCAGCAGTGAATGCAAGTACCAATAATTTCAACAATATGACATCTCAGTATAGTGAGATAGACAAGTCGATTTATGATGGAGCAACGGTACAGGGTAGTGAAGTAGTTAATTTTATAAAAAAATCGATGGATAATAATGAGTATTTAGCGATCGTAGTAAAAACAAAAGAAAATTCCTTAGGAGTTCATTATAATTATACATTTCACTATCCTGATGATGTGAATGCTCCCAATACCTTGAGTAAGCAATCATCACCTGTTCAGCTGGTTCAAGATCAAAAGAATGATGCAAATTATATTAATACTTCTGCCCAATTCTCAGGAAAAATCTATAAAGATTCTAATAATATCATCATATGTATCGAATTTACCCAGTTATAAGAAATACTATTTTTACAGGCCAAGGAAGAAAGGAGATGAGTATGAAAACGAACCATATGAATGAAGTTACTAAGATATTAATTTTAGTAGCGACTGTCATAGTGGTATGCGTAATCGTTGCATCTGGCTTCAAATTATTAAATGATGGAAAATCAAATGTTAAGGATAAATCCAACCAAATGAGCCGTATGGTTTCTGATTATAATGGAATTGATCTTTCCCTATATGATGGGAGCATTATACTCGGTAGCGAATTGGTACAGGTGATTGAAAAGACCATAAGTGAAAACAAATATTTATCGATCGAAGTTGTTACCTTAGATGGAGCAACCATAGCTTATCATTATGTATTCAATCCGTCGGATAAAGTATTGGTTGAAGAAGGAGCCATTGATGAGATTCCTTCTAAGCCTTATCAGTATGCTTATATTAACCATATGGCTAAATTTCTTGGTGAAACAAAAAAAGATGGGAATGAAAATATCATATGTTTACGATTTGAACAACAGCCATAAGGAAAAGATCAATTGTAACATAAGTAAAGTAGTGGAACAGATTTGTGCAATAAAATGTGGAACAGTTTTGTGTAATAAAATAAAGTAAGAAAGCAGTTTGGAGTTGAGTTATTACATAAAACAAGGGGCTAAACAGTATGGAACTTTAAATAAGTAAGAAAAAGTATAGCATTGAACTTAAAATAAGTAAGGGGATAGCCCTAAACGCAGAACG